>Ga0181575_10000080_pt1 | contig 70524 bp, 61 predicted proteins | sample 101ome_23_FD_145599 | JGI IMG/M metagenome (GOLD analysis project Ga0181575, IMG submission 145599) | Coastal salt marsh microbial communities from the Groves Creek Marsh, Skidaway Island, Georgia - 101411CT metaG (spades assembly) | ecosystem: Environmental > Aquatic > Marine > Intertidal zone... | reverse complement strand
ATTCATTTATCTGGTAGGATTTTCTATTTTGGGGTTATTGTGTTCACTCCGTTTTGCAAGAATTATTAGTTGACTAATCCCATCAAATATCCACACAAACCCCACACAACCACCCCCTAAAACAGGATTGAGAAATCTTCAGTAAAGCATTGGTTTATATATGATAAGACGGGATTTAGATTGTGTCCATTGGGGTGAAAGAAAAACCCTCCGCTTGGGAGGGGTTTGAAATATCATTAGTTTTCTATTTTCTTTTTTGACATTCTATACAAGACTACAAGGGGTAATACTCCTAAAACAGCATGCATAATCATAGGATAAATCCTCATGCTTTCAGTGATTCCTTCTGGCATATTTGTATCATATTTAACAAGAAATATTGCTATAAAATTGATAGAACTAAGAGAAAAGAGGGTTCTAAGCATAAATGATTTGATTAACTGAGCAGCTTCTTTATTAATATTATAATCTGCAATATTTTTTTTGGCAGGAAAAGAAATGATAGCCAAAACCAGGAATAACGCCAATGAAGTTAGGGCAAGATATGGATCTTCATCAAATGTTGGTATTAGTGATGTAATTGCGAGTAATGAAAAAAGAAAGTACCCAAGCAAGAAATAAAATCTCTTGAGCGTTATTGTTCCGTAAATACTGATTGAAGATATAAGTATTGCAACGATAAGGATTTCCATTTTAATTGATTTATGGTTAATAATACATCTAAGATAGATATAAAGAATGGATTACATATCAAATCTCATTCCCTTGTTCCAATAGAAAAACCGTTTCCTATAACCCATGCCCCTGTGTTTGAGAAAGGAGTGCTTAAGAAGTTTTAGCTTTTAAAATAGAGTAGCCGTACAAATACCGTACAAGAATAAAAAAGAAGTCCCGAAAACACTGGGTTTTCAGGACTATTCAGCGGAGAAAGAGGGATTCGAACCCCCGGAGGTGTGACCCTCAACAGTTTTCAAGACTGCCGCATTCGACCACTCTGCCATTTCTCCTAGGCGGTTGCAAATATACATTCCTTTTTTTGATTTGAAAATATTTAATCTCCCTCATTTGTGGTGTCCGAAATTTAGTTTTGTACCTTTAGTTATTACTTATGGAGTTTCTTTGGGAAGAATTTCTTTTAATTAGTATCGGCTTTTTTGCGGGTATCATCAATACATTAGCGGGTGGAGGTTCGTTATTTACACTTCCTCTTTTAATTTTTTTAGGTCTTCCTCCAGCAATCGCCAATGGAACAAACCGCATCGCTATTGTCGCTCAGTCTTTAAGTGGTGCATTGGGTTATAAAAGCAAAGGAGTATCTACTTTTCCTTTTCCACTTTATTTGGGTCTCAGCGCTAGTTTAGGTGCGCTGCTTGGCGCTCAGATCGCACTAGAAGTGGAGGGCTCTTTATTTAATCGAATTCTTGCTGTCATTATGCTTATAGTAGGGGCCTTGATTTTAATTCGTAGAAAGTCGCTCATTGCGGGTCTTCCAGAACGTTTAAGTGGTAAATACCTTGTTTATGCCATTTTGGGCTTTTTTTTGGTTGGAGTTTATGGTGGTTTTATCAATGCAGGTATTGGTATTGTGATTATGCTGGTCCTTAATCGGATGAATCGGCTGAGTTTAGTCAAAACCAATGCAACTAAAGTATGGGTCGTTTTTATCTATTCCTCTGTTGCTCTAGTGCTGTTTGCTTATAATGGGGCAGTAGATTGGAAAATGGGTTCTCTAATGGCATTTGGCACCCTCTTTGGCGCGTGGTGGGCCAGCCGCTGGTCTGTAAAAAAAGGGGATCGGGTAATCCGAATCGCGATGCTTATCACCCTCTTTATTCTTTCAATAAAACTTTGGTTTTTTGAATAGCTTCAATAATTCTGATACCCCTCAATTGTGATTCCATAGCCTGTAATCCCAATTCTTGGAGCTTGCTTTGAATTACTGATTACGCGGAGCTTTTGAATGCCTAAATCATGCAAAATTTGAGCGCCAATACCGTAGTCTTTAAAATCCATTTTCATGGGGGGGGCACTGATGTCTTTCCCTTTTTTTTGCATTTCTTTTAATTGCGCAATTCGAGAAAGTAAATTTTCAGATGTTTGTTCTTGATTGATGAATAGTATCGCTCCTTTTTCTGCTTGATTGATAAGTTCAAAAATATCATCCAACCCTTTTCTTATAGTGCCTGTTAGGGTTCCCAACAAGTCATTGGTGATCCGGGAGGAATGGATTCTTGTCAATACGACATCCTCTTTTGTCCAGTTGCCTTTTGTCAGGGCCAAGTGTACAGCACCATTGGTAGTTTGCTCATAGGCGCGCAATCTAAAACTTCCATATTGAGTCCCGATTTCATGATCTGTTTTTTTAATAATAAGACTGTCATGTTGCATTCTGTAGGAAACTAAATCTTCAATTGAGACAATTTTCAGATTAAATTTTTTTGCTACTTCTATCAGCTGAGGCAATCGGGCCATGCTGCCATCTTCATTCATTATTTCAACAATTACACCCGCAGCTTGCATTCCTGCCAAGCGCGCAAAGTCTATGGCTGCTTCTGTATGCCCAGTTCTACGAAGTACACCTCCAGATTTTGCGATAAGAGGGAAAATATGACCGGGTCTGAGTAGGTCTGCAGCCTTGGTTTGTGGATCTACGAGTGCCTGAATTGTTTTCGCACGATCAGAGGCTGAGATTCCTGTGGTCACTCCCTTTCCTCTTAAATCTACTGATACAGTAAATGCCGTTTCTAAAGGATCCGTATTATTGGTAACCATCCGACTGAGATCAAGATTCTGACAGCGTTCTTCAGTAAGTGGCGCACATATTAAACCCCGACCATGGGTGGCCATAAAGTTGATCAATTCGGGTGTTATTTGCTCTGCTGCAGCGACAAAATCTCCTTCATTTTCTCTTTTATCATCATCTACAACAATAATAACTTCCCCTTTTTTTATGGCTGCTATTGCTTCTTGAATCGTATTTAATTGAATTTTTTTTTCTGTCATCAGGAATGCATTCTTTTTTTGAGCAAAGGTATTCTTTTAATCTGTTGTGTGAGTAGGTAGTAAAAATTAGACCAGCTTACAAAGCCTTTATCTGAAGAAGCCCTCCTTGTTAATACGAGTGCGAAAGGAGCTAATATCAGGGTGGAAAGCCAAGAAGCAAAAAAGGGTGAAATACTATTATCTTCCGCGGCATTTGTACTAAATAAGCCTATATAGTGGTAACTCAGAAAAATTAATACTGCTAAAACCAATGGGAGTCCAATCCCTCCTTTTCGAATAATCGCACCTAATGAAGCCCCAATTAAAAACAATAAGATAGAAACAAACAGCAAAGTGTATTTTTTATTCAATTCAATTTTGTGCAGGTTAATAAGTTTCTGATAAGCAAAAAATTGGGTGCGCTTTGAATTCAAATCTCGCATTGCGATACGTATCGATGAGAGCGCCTGCTCCATGAGCTGTTCTTTTTTCCAGTTTTCATCTACAATAATAAATTCAAATAAGTTTTGCGGTAGCTGTTCCATTTTTTCCTCTATTTTATTTTGTTTTATAAAGGTGCTGACCTTACTTTTTTTAGTAAAATTTTCACTAAATACGTCTTGTTTGTCACTGTAATTTTGCTGAAGTGTATCTATACTAACTTGTAATTGATCGATTTTCTGCATGCGGTAGGTGGATTTGTAATTTTCCTCCTCTAAATCCACTTGGTTAAATTTTGAAAGATCAATATTCATTTCATAGGTTTCAAAATAAACTTTAGCATGGGGCATACGGTTACGCTCTTTGAGTTTTTTGGGCTCGATGTCTTCATATCGATTACCGTTATATAATACCAAAGTTAAATTTGGATCAGTAGGCTCGCTCTTAAGCTCTCCGCGCTCTGCTTTGATCACTACATTGTTTTTCAGATCAGGGCTGTATTCGTGGATAATGACATCTTCTAAAAAACGTTCATTGGGCCCGTACTTTCTTTTTACTTTGATATTTGTCTCACCAATTTCATTAAAAATCCCCTCACGTATAGCCAAGGTAGGTTCTAATTTCGCGAGATTTCGCCTTAGGTTATAGGATTTTAATTCACCATAGGGGATCACATGATTCGAAAAATAAAAAGTTCCAATCCCTAATAAAATATGAAAGATCACCAGACTATAAAGTGCCCGTTGTAATGAAATTCCAGTAGATTTCATTGCTGCAAATTCATAATTTTCAGAAAGTGTACCAAAAGTCATTAAAGAGGCCAGTAATACTGAAAGTGGGAGTACTAAGGGGATAAGTTTGGGAGAATAATACAAGAGAAATTTAAAAATGATAAGAATATCCAATCCCTTACCTGCCAGCTCATCAATAAAAAGCCAAAAAGTTTGAATAATAAAAATAAACATACAGATCGCAAAGACACTGAGTAATCTTGTGAGATAACTTTTGAGTATATATCGATCTAAAATTTTCAAGGCTATTGATTTATATAATAACTGGGGTAATTCGAAGCATCAAAATTAAAGAAGTTTGAAGCCAACTGTACATTAGATAGAAAATTTGAAATGGTTAAAGTTGTCCGTGTTTGGTTTGTCCCAATTTCGATCAAACGATAGATGGTTTTTTTAAGAATATCTATACCCAAAAGTAAATAGTCAACCTCGGTAGAGGCCTCTGTGGGAATAAGCTTGACAAATTGGATCATTCGTCCTTGCACATTCTGCTTGATGTCCCACTCAAAGGCATAACCTTCTTTATAAAAGTTCAATAATTTGGAGGGGTTAATTCCAATTTCTTCTGTTTCTTCTTTACTGGAAATGGTAATTTCCTCATTTTCTGGGACTATTGTATAGGTTTTGCTTCCGTCAAAGATCTGTTCCATCCCTAAAAAAAGGAGCTTATAGCGATCTCCAGAAACAGTCACTGAGCCATTGGTTTCTTGTTTGATATTTTCTTGTCTGTTTTCAAGGACATAATCAAAGTCAAAAGTCATAGAAGTAAAAGACCCCATCGTTTGAGAAACTTCATCTAAAAGCTTTTTTGCATCCTCAGTTGTTTGTGCAGAAAGGGTAGAGAGGGAAAGCAATAATAAGTAGAAAATGAGGATTTGTTTTTTCATAGCAGTTATTTCTTGCAAGTTACTTAATTCTCTTGTTCATTGAGTAATCGATCTAAGGCTGTCAAGTCTGAAATTAAAACTTGCCGTGCTTTACTTCCTTCAAAAGGTCCAACTACACCTGCGGCCTCCATCTGGTCAATAATTCTTCCCGCTCTGTTATAGCCCAATTTTAATTTTCTTTGAAGTAAAGAAGCAGATCCTTGCTGGGCGGTCACAATGACTTCAGCAGCTTCTCTAAAAAGGGCATCACGTTCACTCGCATCGATCTCTAAATTAGTCTCACTTTCTTCACCTACATATTCAGGCAAGAGGTGCGCATCAGCATACCCTTTCTGACTGCCTATATATGCCGCAATTTTCTCTACTTCTGGTGTATCTACAAAAGCACATTGAATTCTTGTCAGCTCATTGCCCTGTGTAAAGAGCATGTCCCCTCGGCCGATAAGCTGATCTGCACCTCCACTGTCGAGGATGGTCCTGGAATCAATTTTTGAGGTCACTCTAAAAGCAATACGTGCAGGGAAATTAGCCTTAATAATTCCTGTAATTACATTTACAGAAGGGCGCTGGGTAGCGATTATGAGATGAATTCCTATTGCTCTTGCTAATTGTGCCAAGCGCGCGATAGGCGTTTCTACTTCTTTTCCTGCAGTCATTATTAAATCAGCAAATTCATCAATAACAAGCACGATATAAGGCAAATAACTGTGCCCATCATTAGGATTTAATTTGCGCTCTCTAAATTTTTTATTGTATTCTTTGAGATTGCGACACATTCCATTTTTTAGCAATTCATAACGGTTGTCCATTTCTATACAGAGAGAGTTAAGGGTATGAATTACTTTGGTATTATCGGTAATGATGGCGTCTTCAGAGTTTGGAAGCTTTGCTAAATAATGACGTTCAATTTTATTGTAAATATTGAGCTCTACTTTTTTTGGGTCAACTAAAACAAATTTTATTTCGGCAGGATGTTTTTTATAGAGCAATGAGGTCAAAACAGCATTAAGACCTACTGATTTTCCTTGCCCTGTCGCCCCAGCCATCAGAAGATGTGGCATTTTTGCTAAATCTACTACAAAGGTTTCATTGCTGATTGTTTTTCCCAAAGCTAGGGGGAGTTCCATTTCTGCATTCTGGAATTTGGAGGCGCTTATTACAGAGCGCATAGACACCGTAGAGGGTTTCTGATTGGGCACTTCAATCCCGATGGTTCCTTTGCCAGGAATAGGAGCGATAATGCGAATACCCAATGCTGCAAGGGAGAGGGCGATATCATCTTCTAGATTTTTGATTTTTGAAATGCGTATACCAGCATCAGGAACAATTTCATAAAGTGTAACAGTGGGACCAATAGTCGCTTTAATATTGGCAATACCTATTTTATAGTTGTTTAAAGTATCGACAATTTTATTTTTATTGGCCTCTAGCTCTTCTTGATTGATAGTGATCCCACTTTCTCCATAGTCTTTTAATAAATCAATACCGGGACTTTTAAATTTACTCAGCTCTAATGTTGGATCAAAAAAACCTTGCTTTTCGACCAGTTTTTTTGATAGCGTCTCCTCTTCCGATTCTTCTATCGGGGTCTCAATTTCCATTGTTACACTGGGTGGTTCTTTTGTATTTATCTCTATTTTGGTTTCAGCATCTTCCACTATGGGGTCTAGGGTCTCTTCTGCTTCATCAATTACTTTGGGGGCTGCTGAAAGATCAATATGGATCTCATTTTCAGTCATCGGAGCCGTATCACTTGAGGTTTCCTGTTCCTCTTTCTTTAAATTTTGAATCCAAAGTGACATTTTTTCTGGGGTCCAGCCCAATTCTATGACAATAAAACAAAGAAAAGAAAATAAAAGAAGTGCCAAAACACCGATCCGCCCTATATACAGTATCGAAAAATGAAAGAGTTCATAGCCTACACTTCCTGAGAGGAGCGGAAATTCACCCCAAATATACCCAAAGGCCAAACTGGCCCAAAGGATATGAGCAAAGCCCCAACCCCAGAGCTGAAGTAATCTTTTTTCAGGCCGATTAAAAAAGAGCTTATAGCCTGTGAGTCCTATTAAATAGGGAATTAAAAATGCAGCCAATCCCACCCCATTATAAATAAAAAAATGACTGACTAATGCGCCTAATTTACTGAGTAAATTTTGCGTGACTATTGTCTGATCTGCAAATGCATTTAAAGCACTAAAATCTGCTTTCCAAGTAAAGAGATAGGAAACAAAAGCAATGACTAAAAGTAGGGCACAAAGCATTAACCCTCCCCCTAAAAGTACTTGTCTTTGGCGCTTAATTTCTGGATTTTTTTGTTGCGATTGATTTTTCTCGGTCATTGATTGACTATCTCACACAAAAATACAAATTCAATTCCAAAAGAATTCTATTAGACAAAAGGTTTAGAAAGATTCTTCCTTTTTTAAAAGACTACTATAAAAAAACCCGATGGAAACATCGGGTTTTAGTAAGAAACTTACGTACTAATTTATTTTAGATCAAAACGATCAGCATTCATTACTTTATTCCAAGCAGCAATAAAATCATGAATAAATTTATCGTTATTGTCATCTTGAGCGTATACCTCTGCTATGGCTCTCAATTCTGAATTGGAACCAAAAACTAAATCGGTGCGTGAAGCGGTACGAACCTCCTCATTAGTAGTACGATCATGTGCAATATAGCTATTATAGCCACTGGTACTCCATTTCACATCCATAGAGAGTAATGTTTTAAACCAAGTATTGTCTAGTTGATCTTTGGTCCAAACTCCCTCTCCACTGTGCGAGACACCCATAGCTCTCATACCTCCAACAAGCAAAGTTAATTCCACCGGATTGAGACCGAGTAGTTGCGCTTTATCAAGAAGTAATTCTTCGGTACTCACTGCGAATTCTTTTTCTGAGTAATTTCTAAATCCACAGGCTCTGGGCTTCAATAGTTCAAAAGAGTCAATATCTGTATTTTCTTGTGTTGCATCCCCGCGTCCAGTAGTAACTGCTACTTTTTGTCCGCTAGCTTTTTCAATACCAACGGCACCTCCTATCACAATAACATCCGCAATACTTGCACCGTGGTCTGCTGCAATTTGTTTGTATACAGAAAGCACTTTTTGCAATTCTTGAGGTTTATTGACTTCCCAATTCTTTTGTGGCTCTAAACGAATACGCGCTCCATTTGCCCCACCACGGTTATCAGAACCTCTAAAGGTGCTGGCACTGGCCCAAGCTGTAGTGACCATTTCCTGAATACTTAGTCCAGAATTAGCCACTGCCTCACGCACTGCTATTTCTTCCGCTGAAGTGAGCATTTTTCCTATAGGCGTTGGATCTTGCCATAGATAAGTCACGTCTTTATAGTCTCCCGTTATATAATTTGACTTAGGCCCCATATCACGATGGAGTAGTTTAAACCATGCTTTGGCAAAAGCCTCTCCAAATTCGTCTGGATTTGCTAAAAATCTTTGGCAAATCTCATTATAAATAGGGTCTACTTTCATGGCCATATCAGCAGTAGTCATCATGGGAAGTACTTTCTCTTCACTTCCGTCTACTTGAGGAACCATATCTTCTTCAGCACAATCAATAGGATGCCACTGCCAGGCTCCAGCCGGACTTTTCTTTAATTCCCACTCATATTTGAAGAGTAGCTCTAAATACCCCATATCCCACTGGGTTGGGTTTGTTGTCCAGGGCCCTTCGATACCACTGGTGATTGCATGTACCCCTTTACCAGAGGCATGCTTACTTTTCCATCCCAATCCCATCATTTCAATGGGTGCTCCTTCAGGTTCTGCCTCTACGAGGCCTGCATCCCCTGCACCATGCGCTTTTCCAAAAGTATGACCGCCAGCAGTAAGCGCCGCTGTTTCTACATCATTCATGGCCATACGCTTAAAAGTTTCGCGTATATCCTGTGCAGAGAGTGCTGGGTCTGGATTTCCATTAGGTCCTTCAGGGTTTACATAAATTAATCCCATTTGAACGGCAGCAAGTGGATTTTCTAATGACTGGCGCGTATCTCCATAACGATTGTCACCGAGCCATTCATCCTCTGCCCCCCAATAAATATCTTTTTCTGGATGCCAGATATCTTCTCTCCCCATAACCGTTCCATGATTGGGTCCTCCCATATCTTCAATAGCTACATTACCGACAAGGACGAGCAAATCTGCCCAAGATAATTTATTGCCATATTTCTCTTTAATCGGCCATAATAAACGACGGGCTTTGTCCAGGTTTCCATTATCTGGCCACGAATTGAGTGGTGCAAAACGCTGCGCACCTGTAGCGGCACCCCCGCGCCCGTCACCCGTACGGTAGGTACCAGCGGCATGCCAAGTCATTCGAATAAAAAACGGTCCGTAGTGCCCCCAATCTGCTGGCCACCAATCTTTAGAATCAGTAAGCATGGTTTTGATGTCTGCCTTGACGGCTTCAAGGTCTAATTTTTTTACGTTCTCCCTGTAGTTTTGGTCTGCTAGAGGGTTACTCTTTGTATCGTGCTGACGAAGGATATCAAGATTTAATTGATTGGGCCACCAATCTGTATTTTCAGTACCCACAGTAGGGGTAGTGGTAGCTCCGTGAAAAGGACATTTACTTTCGCTCATAATTTATATGTTTTGGTACTAAAGTAGAGAATAACCTGAATATGACAATTAGATTTATTTCTTAATAATTGATGATTTAATAAGTTTTTTTTATAGAAAAAGATCACTCTTTTAATTTGGCAATTTTAATCTTAAAAGCCGCATATAAGAGGGTCATAAATGGACTGAGCCAATTAAAAATAGCAAATAGAAAATAATCTCCAACAGCTACACCCAAAACCCCAGATTGATATGCCCCACAAGTATTCCAGGGAATAAGGACAGAGGTTACAGTGCCCGAATCTTCTAATGTTCTACTTAAGTTTTCGGGGGCCAATTTTCTTTTTTTATAGGCTTTTGCAAACATCTTTCCAGGAATAACTATAGAAAGGTATTGATCTGAAGCAGTGAGATTAATTGCGAGGCAGGAGACTACCGTGCTGGCAAATAATTGAAAAGTTGATTTTGCCCAGCTCAGTAGCGCGTTGCTTATTCTTTTCAATCCACCTATCGCATCCATAATACCGCCAAAGACCATTGCACAAATAATAAGCCAAATGGTTCCTAACATCCCAACCATGCCTCCTGAACTGAATAAATCATTTAAGAGTGGATTTGTAGTTTGAATCTGAGTATCAATTGTAATGGCGTTCATAATGCCTTTATAGGCAACTTCAAAATTAAAAGAACTGGCCTGGGCCACTTCAATTAAAATTGCTCTTTGATAGAATATAGCAAACAAACCTCCTAGAAGTGTGCCAATTAAAAGGGCAATCAGTGGAGGTGCTTTTCGAATTATAAGTAAAATGACAATCGCAGGAACGAGAAATAAACCCAAGCTGATAGTGAATTTTTCTTCTATAGCAAGCATGAGAGCTTCTACATCAGCTGTTCCTGATATCGTTTGGGTCAAGCTGATAATAAAAAAAACAAGCAGTGTAATGACAATACTTGGAACGGTAGTGAGCAACATATAGCGAATATGTGAAAATAACTCACCTCCCGCCATGGCAGGCGCTAGATTTGTTGTATCAGAGAGCGGTGAAAGTTTGTCGCCAAAATAAGCACCCGAAAGTACGGCACCTGCAACCATTCCAACAGGGACACCCAATACTTTTCCGATTCCAATAAGGGCAATACCTACAGTTGCCGAAGTGGTCCAACTGCTTCCTGTAGCTAAAGAAATTAAAGCGCAAATGAGAATACAAGCAGGTAAAAAGATACTTGGATGAAGAATTTGTAATCCATAATAAATCATCGCGGGGATAATGCCACTAATCAACCAAGTCCCAGCAAGTGCCCCCACGAAAAGTAAAATTAAAAGCGCTCCCGTTACTGACTTTAGATTATCAGCTACTTTTTGTAGCATCGTCTCATAAGAGACTTTTTGAATAAACCCTACGATCGCAGCTACCGCACCCCCCAGTAGTAATATAAATTGATTAGATCCGCTTAAAGCATCATCACCATAAACCAAAACATTATAGGAAAGTAAAATAACTAAAATGACAAGGGGAAATAGCGCGCGTCCTAAAGAGATTTCCTGGGTTTTCAAAATGGCATAAGTTTCAGTACAAGTTTAATCAAATTATATGAGACCTTGACTATCTTAAGCAGCTTTGACTATTTTTTACAAAGTAAAAGAAGGCCTGTACTGACATCAATAGGAAATGTAAAAAAATCAGGATGGTATTTCAATTTTTCAACTAGGTAAAGTACTTTTTCTTGGTGAAAGCCAGACCAATGGGCTTGATAATTCAAATCGTCTATTAAATAAAATCCATTGGGTTTTACCATTTTCAGCACAGTATCAAGATCTGAAAACTTTCCCGCCCAAGTATCTGCAAAAATTAGGTCAAACTGCAAATTATTAATTTTCAATATCCATTGATTGGCATCTTCATTGATAAAATGAATACGGTCTTCTTCTTGAAAATAAGATTGTGCAATTTGAATTAGTTTTTCGTCTTTTTCTATGGTAGTAATTTGCCCCTGCGCATCTAAACCCTCGATGAGCCAAGCCAATCCCATACCTGTGCCTGTTCCTAATTCTAATACAACAGCTCCCGGTTTTGAAGCGACAAGTAGCCGAAGTAAAACACCCACTTCGTCTTCAGAAATTTGATTGAATTTAAGACGCTGTGAGATTTGGTGTATGGTTTTGTAATTTTTTGGTAAAGAAGTAGTTGTCATGGTTATTTAATTTGGGAATTCCCATAAAATAAAAAAAAAAATTAAAAGCACACCTCTGTTTATACGGAGGCAAAGAAACATTTGTATTTTTGAAGTCTAAAAACCATTAAATAATTATGAAAAAATTTGATGTTGTTGTTATCGGTTCAGGTCCAGGAGGTTATGTCGCTGCAATCCGATGTGCTCAATTGGGAATGAAGACCGCTTTAGTTGAAAAATACAATACCCTGGGGGGCACTTGCTTAAATGTAGGGTGTATTCCTTCAAAGTCACTACTGGATTCTTCTCATCATTTTGAAACTGCAGAAAAACATTTTTCGGAACATGGAATTGAAATTGAAGGGGCACTAAAAATCAACTTCAAACAAATGATTGATCGAAAAGCAGCTGTCGTTGAACAGACCACAAAAGGGATCGATTATTTAATGGAAAAAAATAAAATTGAAGTTTTTAAGGGACTCGGCAGCTTTGTGGATGCCACACATGTCCAAATTGATGGGAAAACCCCAGAAACAATAGAAGCAAAAAATTGCATTATTGCGACAGGTTCTAAACCCGCAAGTTTGCCGTTTATTACTCTAGATAAAGAACGTATTATCACCTCAACTGAGGCATTAAAACTAAAAGAAATACCCAAGCATCTTGTGGTAATTGGTGGAGGAGTTATTGGTCTAGAGCTCGGTCAGGTTTATCGCCGTTTAGGGGCTGAAGTGAGCGTTATTGAATATGCAGATCGGATCACTCCTGTTATGGACGCAGGTTTGTCACGTGAACTGATGAAAGTAATGAAAAAACAAGGAGTCAAATTTCACCTCTCCCATGGAGTTACTAAAGTAGTTCGTAAAGGAAAAACAGTCAAGATTACTGCGACAGATAAAAAAGGTTCAGCAGTAGAGTTTGAAGGGGATTATTGTTTGGTTTCAGTAGGGAGAAAACCCTATACAGCAGGTTTAAATGCTGAGGCTGCGGGCGTTCAGCTGAATGAGCGTGGCCAAATAGTTGTCAATGAGCAGCTTCAAACTACCACCTCCTCAATTTATGCGATTGGTGATGTTGTTCAGGGAGCGATGCTTGCCCATAAAGCGGAAGAGGAAGGCGTGGCTGTAGCTGAAATGCTCGCAGGGCAAAAGCCGCATATTGATTATAATTTAATACCCAATGTTATCTATACATGGCCTGAAGTTGCCGCTGTGGGTAAAACAGAAGAGCAACTAAAAGAAGAAGGAAAGGCGTATAAATCAGGACAGTTTCCAATGCGCGCTTTAGGTCGTGCAAGGGCGAGTATGGACACAGACGGATTTGTTAAAATCTTGGCGGATGCCGAAACCGACGAGGTTCTTGGAGTTCACATGATTGGTGCACGTGCGGCAGACTTAATCGCGGAGGCAGTTACAGCTATGGAATTTAGAGCTTCTGCTGAAGACATCGCTCGGATGAGTCATTCGCATCCCACCTATGCTGAGGCGGTTAAAGAAGCGGCTTTAGCGGCTACTGAAAATCGCGCTTTACACAGCTAAGAGTAATCGATATTATTGGGAAGAAAAACCCCAAATTTTTCAAGTTGTTTTTTTGTGATTTACAACTGCTTATTTTTAAGTGTAGATGCAAATAATTTGCTATCTTAAGGTCGTCTATACTTAACTTTATCTAATGAAAAGAAGAACCTTTCTCAAAAAATCAACAGTAGCCTCATCAGCCTTTACAATCCTTCCTAGCCATGTTTTGGGATTTTCGGGCGTAGCCCCGAATGATAAAATCCAATTGGGATTTATTGGTGTAGGAAAACAGGGTCGTGGTCTGATGACAAATTTTGTTAATTATGAGGACGCTGCTGTTGTAGCAGTGAGCGATGTGGATACAAGAAAAATGAACTTCTTTACGGAAACCTTCCAAAAGCAGCTCATTAAGAAAAATAAAGCTTCACAGCAGTTGGTAGAAATTGAATCTTACCGTGAATTATTGAGTAGAAAAGACATAGATGCTGTTGTAATTGCCTCTCCAGACCATTGGCACGCGCAAATGGCTGTAGATGCGGCCAAAGCAGGAAAAGACATCTACTGTGAGAAACCACTCTCAAGTTCTGTAGCAGAGGGGAGAGCCATGGTAGACGCTGCTCGAAAGTATGAGCGTGTTTTTCAAACGGGAAGTATGCAGCGCTCTTGGGACCGCTTTCGTCATGGCGTCGAACTTATTCGTAATGGTTATATAGGGGAAGTTAAAGAAATTAAGGTAGCGATAGGAGCTCCCTATAAAGCCTGCGACTTACCCACTCAACAAGCCCCTGACTCTATCGATTGGGATGCGTGGATAGGGCCAGCGCCTTACCGTGGCTATCATATGGATTTGGCTTGCCCTCTAGAAGATAAAAGATGGGGGATGTGGAGAGATTACAAACCCTTCGGAGGCGGAATGGTCACTGATTGGGGGGCACATATGTTCGATATTGTCCAGTGGGCGCTTGACCAAGACCATACAGGTCCTTTACACTTTAATCCTCCCAACCATCCTGCTGAAAGCGGTCTTACATTTACCTATGAAAATGGGATTAAAGTGACCCACACCCAATGGGGAACAGGGGGCAATGAAATCCAGTTTATTGGTACTGAAGGACGTTTAGAAATAAGTCGTGCTTATCTAAAAACGTATCCTGATACAAAATTAGCAGAATCCCCTCTGAAAGAAACAGATACCCAGCGGGTTTATAAAAGTGAAAACCACCATGAGGATTGGCTGCAAGCCATACGAAATCGAACCCGACCCATTTGCGATGTTGAAATTGGACACCGTACCGCTTCTGTTTGCAATATTACAAATATTGCCTATGCACTACAACGACCCTTGGAGTGGAATCCCATAAGTGAACAATTTGTCAATGACCCCGGGGCAAATCTAATGCTAGACCGAAGCTATAGAGCTCCTTATAACTATAGAGATTTTTAGTCCATCAAGGTTTTCATTTTTGCTCTAATGGCTTCAAGTTGAAGATTGCCAATGCTCCCTTGATGCGTGTGATCTAAAATACGCTTAGGTTGGTAGTTTCCCTTTTTTATCATCTCGCCCATTTTTTGATAGGCTTCTCTAAAAGGCATTCCCTCTTTTACCCATTCATTTAGTGTGTCTACACTGAATAAATAATCATATTTCACGTTTGCTGTAATTTCTTTGCGTACTTCAATGGCCGACAGACTGTATTGCATCATTTCCAAACAAGCTTTGATATCTTGGAGGGCCTCGATAATAGGACCTTTTGCCAGTTGCATTTCTCGGTGATAGCCGCTAGGAAGATTAGAGGTTAATAAAGCCAGTTGTTGGGGAAGACCTTGGAGAAGATTACATTTTCCACGAATCAATTCAAATACATCTGGATTTTTTTTGTGGGGCATAATACTTGAGCCCGTTGTTAATTCTTCCGGAAAAGAAATAAAATTAAAATCTTGACCCATATAGAGGCAGACATCCATCGCAAGTTTGGCAAGTGTGCTACCAAGCATGCCAATAGCTGTAGCGGTTGCTTTTTCAATTTTTCCACGTCCCATTTGGGCGGCCACTACATTGTATTTAAGGGTGCTGAAATTCAGTGCCTCTGCTGTCATTTCTCGATCAATAGGAAAGGAACTTCCAAAGCCAGCGGCACTACCTAAGGGGTTTTGATCCACCAAAAAAGAGGCCGTATTTAAAAAAGAAAGATCATCAATAAGGCTTTCTGCGTAGGAAGAAAACCACAGGCCAAATGAGGAAGGCATAGCCACTTGCATATGCGTATAGCCTGGAAGTAAGTCATTTCGATGCTTTTCAGCGAGTTTCATTAAGAGCTCAAAAAGCGAAAAAACCTCTTTTTTTAAGGTTTTAAGTTCTTCTTTAAGATATAACTGTAGCGCCACTAAAACTTGATCATTCCTAGATCGTGCAGTATGGATTTTTTTTCCTAGGTCTCCCAATTCTTGAGTTAATAAATATTCGATTTTTGAATGCATATCTTCGAAGGTAGCTTCGATCGTAAAATCCCCTTTTTCGGCAGCCTTTTGAATGGCATCGAGCGCATTGACCAGAGCCGCTACTTCTGCTGTTTGAAGCAGTCCTATTTTTCCTAACATTTGCGCATGTGCTTTTGATGCTATACAGTCATAGGGAGCAAGAATTAAATCATAAGAACGATCATTTCCTACAGTGAACTGATCAATTTTTTTATTGGTTGGGGTGCCTTTTTGCCACAGTTTCATAGGCTATAGAATTTGATTTAATAAGTTGATATAAAAACCGATTCCTTCTTCGATTTCATGAAGATAGATAAATTCATCGGCAGAATGAGAACGCGTTGAATCTCCAGGACCTAATTTCAGTGAAGGACAGTCTAATCCAGCTTGATCTGAGAGTGTGGGGGAGCCATAGGTTTTTTTACCCAGCTTAATCCCTGCCTTTACAATCGGATGTTGTGGATCAATAGAAGAGCTTTTCAGTCGTAAAGACCGCGCCTTCACTTCGCAATCAAGCTGATCTGTTACCAATTGATTAATTTCTTCATTGGTGTATTTTTCATTTACCCTTACATCAAGAACTAGATTGACTTCAGAGGGGACTACATTGTGCTGACTCCCTGCTTTTATTTGCGTTAATGTTGGTTTTACAGGTCCGAGTAGGGGAGATACTTTTTCAAATTCTAAGTTTCCTATAGCTTGAATTAATTGGGGCAGTTTCATCAGAGGATTGTCCGCATTCGGATGCGCCGCATGACTTGGAGTACCCTTTAGTTTCAAATCAAAAACAACTAACCCTTTTTCCGCTATAGCAAGCTCCATTAAAGTGGGTTCTCCTACAATAGCAAAGTCTATTTTAGGAAGTTCTGGAACCAGGTGTCTCAGGCTTTTGGGTCCAGCATTTTCCTCCTCTGCAGAGGTAACAAGCAGCAGATTATAAGCCAATTCTTTTTGTGCGTAGAAATGGGTAAAGGTTGCAATGAGTGCAACCAGTGCGCCACCCGCATCATTACTGCCCAATCCAAAGAGTTTCCCGTCTTCTATAGAAGCGGTAAAAGGATCACGGGTATAGGCTTGGTTTGGTTTTACTGTATCGTGATGGGAATTGAGTAATAGTGTAGGCTTTTGGGAATCAAAAAATAGATTTGTAGCCCAGAGGTTATTGTCTTTTCTGTGGTAGTTAATATTGTAGGTGGAAAACCACTGTTCGATTCGTTTTGCAGTTTGTTCTTCTTCTCCAGAAAAAGAAGGGAAACTTATTAAATCTTGAAGCAATTTGATGGCGTTTTGGTTAAGCATTAGAGAGTGATTTGAGTTGAGGATGTAGTTGATTGAATTAATTGAGTATCGCCAATAAAAACTTGCATTACTCCGTCTTCTAATGCAGTGAAGCAGTTTTTTAGTTTGGGTAACATTCCGGTATGGAGCTTCCCTTGGGCTTGCAATTCCAGATAAGATTGTTTATTGATCAATGGAATGACCGATGTTTCCTCTTCGAGATCAGCAAGTACTCCTTTTTTTTCAAAGCAATAATAAAGGGATACCTCATAATTTTTCGAAAGTGCTGATGCTAGAGTCGCAGCAATCGTATCTGCATTTGTATTGAGGAGTTGTCCTTTGCCATCATGCGTAAGCGCACAACATACGGGAGTAATTCCAGTAGTTAATAGTAATTCAAAGAGGTTTTGATTGACTCCAGTAGGATCTCCTACAAATCCAAAATCGACAGGAGTTATAGGGCGTTTTATCGCTAAAATACTATTGCCATCTGCACCAGTAAGACCGAGACTATTACATCCCAGGCCTTGCAACTGAGCCACTATAGTTTTATTGAGTTTTCCGGCATACAGCATAGTGATGAGGTCTAAATTTTGTGCATCCGTTACCCTTCGTCCCTCAATCATCTGAACCTGAATACCCAGCGTTTTGGCCATTTGTGTAGCTTCTTTTCCCCCACCGTGGACTAAAATTTTGGGTCCTTTTAAAGCGGCAAAATCTTTAAGAAAAAGGGTGAGTGCCTCACGGTTTTCAATAACATGTCCGCCTATTTTTACGACTTTCAGTTTATCCATTTTCTAAAAGCTTTTTTAAGACCCATTGAGCGGCATAAGTCCTGTTATTTGCTTGTTCAATTACAAGACTGTTGGGATGATCTAAAATGGCATCAGTAGCCACAATATTTCTTCTAATTGGCAAACAATGCATGAATTTTGCATGGTTTGTTAATTTCATTTTTTCTGCTGTCAGCATCCATTGATCATCTGTTCTCAATATTTGACCATATTGGGTATATGAGGACCAATTTTTAGTATAGACAAAGTCTGCCCCTTTTAAGGCTTCTTCTTGGTTGTAATAGCAAGGCGTATCTTTTGTAATCTCAGGATTCAGCTCATAGCCTTCTGGTTGGGCGATGACAAAATCAGCCTCCAGCATTCGAGCCATACGTGTAAACGAATTTCCTACCGCATGGGGCAGTGCTTTGGGATGGGGCGCCCAGGTTAATACAATTTTTGGACGTTTTTTGAGTCCTTGTTCTTTTATCGTAACCGCATCTGCTAAGGCCTGCAAAGGGTGTGCCGTAGCACTTTCCATATTTACAATTGGCACAGTAGCATATCGCGCAAAATTATGGAGCACCTCCTCGGCTTCATCTTTCACTTTATCACTTAAGGAAGCAAAGGCCCTAATGGCGATTATATCACAATAGTTAGAGACCACAGCAGCGGCCTCTTTGATATGTTCAGAACGCAGGCCACTCATTTTAGTCCCGTCTTCAAATTCAAGCGCCCAAGCTTCATTAGAAAAATTCATTACCATGGTTTTTAAGCCTAGATGTTGTGCCGCCTTTTGGGTACTTAGGCGTGTACGTAAGCTCGGATTAAAAAAAAGCATTCCTAATGTTTTGTGAGTACCCAATTTTTCATAGGCAAATGGATCTTTTTTTAAATCCAATATGGTATTTACCGCTTCTTCTAAATTGGGAATATCATCTAATGTTAGGAAATTTTTCATATCAGTTTATTAGAGTGTTTTTATGGCGCTGCTTAAAGCATTAAAAAAGAGATCAAAGTGTTTTTCTTGAATAGTCAAAGGCGGCAAAATACGAATGAGTTTTTTATTACTGCTCCCTCCCGTAAAAATATGGTATTCGTTGATGAGTTTTTTTCTGAGTAATGCAATTTCAAAATCAAATTCTAAGCCCAACATAAGCCCGCGACCTTTTATTTTTTTTATTTCAGGAAGTTCCGCTGCACGGGCTCTAAAAAAGCCCTCGAGGATTTTTGTTTTTTCTTGCAACTGCTCTTTTTTTAGCACGTCTAATACAGACAAAGCGGCAGCACAAGCCAAGTGATTTCCTCCAAAGGTAGTACCTAGTAAACCATAGGAGGCTTTGATTTCAGGGTGTATTAAAATACCGCCTACTGGAAATCCATTCCCCATTCCTTTTGCCATGGTTACGATATGTGGTGTTATGGGATATTTTTGGTAAGCAAAAAAAGTACCTGAACGACTAAATCCAGATTGGACTTCATCTGCGATTAGACAGGTATTGTATTGATTACACAGTTTGTTCATCCCGATAAGAAATTCTTCACTGGGTTCGTCGAGCCCCCCCACACCCTGAATGGCTTCAAAAATTACGGCACAATAATCCGCTGATTTCAACTCATTTTCCAAAGCCTCAAGATCATTAAATGGAAGAAAAGTGACCTCATGTTGGCTATTAAGAGGTGCATTAATTGCGGAGTTATCCGTTACCGCCACAGCAGCTGATGTCCTTCCGTGAAAGGCTTTATGAAAAGCAAGGACTTTTTTTCTCCCTGTATGAAAAGAACTGAGTTTTAAAGCATTTTCAATGGATTCAGCCCCTGAATTACATAAAAACAATTGGTAATCATGGAGACAAGAGTGTTCGCCCAGGGCTGTGGCCAATTTTTGTTGTAATGGATTTTGAATGGCATTGGAATAAAACCCAATATTCTTCAGCTGGGTACTAATTTGATCTATATAATGCGGATGGGAATGCCCAATGCTGATCACCGCATGTCCACCGTATAAATCGAGGTATTCGATACCTTTTTCATCGTATATATAGACATCCTTCGCGCTTACTGGGGTTACATCGTATAAAGGGTATACATCAAAGAGTTCCATTATTGTTTTGCAATTTCATTTATTTTATCAGAAGAGGCATTTAATCCCTTAATGAGTGAGGAGCTCAATCCCTGGTGCTCCATTTCATTAAGTCCTGTTATGGTACATCCCCGAGGGGTAGTTACTCGGTCAATCTCTTCTTCAGGATGGGTACCAGATTCAATCAAAAGACTGGCTGCTCCCATAGCCGTATGCATTGACATAGTGAGGGCAACATCAGCATCAAACCCCATCTGAACGCCTCCCTGTGTTGTCGCACGAATTAATCGCATCCAAAAGGCGATACCACTTGCACACAATACTGTAGCAGCTTGCATAAGTTTTTCTTCAATTATCATACTAGTACCCAAGCCGTTGAAAATGGCTTCTGCAATGGGTAATTTTGATACTCCAGCCGTATTACTACATAAACAGGTCATCGATCTCGCTACAGAGATAGCCGTATTTGGCATGGCTCGTATAATAGGAAAATCCACATTAATTTGTGCTTCGATTCGCGAGAGTTGAAATCCAGTAATTGTTGAAATAATAACGTGTTTTTCATTCAGATGTTCCTTTACCTCTTTTAGAATGGTTTCAAATTGGCCAGGCTGAACGGCAAAGATTAAAATATCTGCGTTTTTGACAGCTTCCGAATTGTCCGAAGTCAAAAAGACACTTTTGTATTCTTCATATTCTCTAATGGAATCAAGGTTTCTTTTGGTAAGATAAAGGTCGGTATAGGTATTATTTATGATCAGCCCTTTGGCAATACTTAATCCTAAATTTCCCGTACCGATAATGGCAATTTTCATATTTATTTGGTTTAAAAAACGGTTGCTTTAAGTTCGAGTCCTAAAGTTTCTTCCCACCCCATCATGAGGTTTGTGTTTTGTATGGCTTGTCCTGATGCCCCTTTGATCAGGTTGTCAATACAGCTTGTGACCAATAAGGTATTTTCATGAAGGTGAAGGTGCAGAAAACAATTGTTGGTATTAACTACCGTCTTCAAACTGAGGGGTTCTCTCGATACCTGGGTAAAGGCTGCAGAGGAATAAAAGTCTTCGTACAAAGCATAGGCTTCTTCTAAACTCCCTTCAAAAGAGGTATAGGCTGTTGCAAAAATACCTCTTGTAAAATCACCTCGTTGAGGCAAAAAATACAATTTTGCAGGAGCGTTTAGTTGCTCAAGAGTCCTATAAATCTCTCCTAAGTGCTGATGAGTAAAGGGCTTGTACCAAGATAGGTTGTTATTTCGCCAGCTAAAATGACTTGTGGGACTCAGACCTACTCCCGCGCCGGTACTACCCGTAGTAGCATTGATATGCACAGTCTCTGCATATTTTTTTGATTGTGCCAAAGGCAGTAAAGCCAATTGAATTGCTGTAGCAAAACACCCAGGGTTTGCAATAGCAGTGGCTTTTTCAATTTTTTCTTTCTGTAATTCTGGCAAACCATAGATAAAAGAGCGGCCCTTAAATGAAGCTGCCTCCGCCAATCGAAAATCATTTCCAAGATCAATAATCAAGGTTTGTTCTGAGAAGGCATGAGTTGTAAGAAAACCGCTTGATTTTCCATGTCCTAAACACAAGAACAAGACATCAATTTCAGGATTTACAGTACCAGTAAAAACCAGATCAGTGCGTCCCAATAGATCTGGGTGTGTTGAGGTAATCGGTACACCTACACGCGTCGTACTAAATACAAATTCCAATTCGAGGGCGGGATGCTGAAGTACGAGTCGTATCAATTCACCTCCCGTGTAGCCAGAACCTCCAATAATACCTACTTTTTTCATTGTTTTTGGTTTAAGTGTTGGTAGATTTTTGTTGAATTGGCTGTTAATTTGATAAAGCCTTTCGCCTCTGAAGCAGTCCAACCTCTATTCATTTCACCATAACTGCCAAATTCTGCCTGCATTAAATCAAAAGGAGATTCAATGCCGAGAAGTTCAAAACGATACGGATGTAGCTCAATAAAGACTTTTCCTGTGACCCTTTGCTGGCTACTTTCTAAAAAGGCCTCGATATCTCTTAGTGCAGGATCCAGGTATTGGCCTTCGTGAAGCTGCATACCATAAAAACTGGCTAATTGTTCTTTTTGAAATTGTTGCCACTTACTTAGTGTATGTTTTTCTAAAAGGTGATGTGCCTTTATTAAAATCATGGGAGCTGCAGCTTCAAAGCCTACGCGCCCTTTAATTCCTATGATGGTATCACCGACATGGATATCTCTCCCTATGGCAAATTTTTTAGCCTGTTGGTCTAAGTCTTGAATCAGCTGAATTGGGGAAGCTGGAGATCCATTCAGGGCGACAAACTCTCCTTTTTCAAAGCTCAGTTCTAGTTTGAGCGGTTGTTGGGATTTGAGGCTACTCGGATAGGCATTATCTGGAAGGGGTAAATGGGAGGTGAGTGTTTCAGCACCTCCTACACTGGTTCCCCATAGCCCTTGATTGATTGAATATTGTGCCTTTTCCCAAGGAATGTCAATCCCCTCACTTTTTAAGTATTCAATTTCATCCTCTCTAGACAATTGTTGGTCTCTTATAAGAGTGATAATTTCAATTTCTGGCGCCATGACTTGAAAAATTAAGTCAAAACGAACTTGATCGTTTCCTGCACCTGTACTCCCATGTGCGATATATTGAGCCCCTATTTTTTTGGCATAATTAACAATTTCAATGGCTTGAATAATGCGCTCAGCACTCACAGAAAGAGGGTAGGTGTTATTTTTTAGAATATTTCCAAAGAGTAAATACCGGATAATTTTTTGATAAAAATCTTCCAGCGCATCAATATTTTGGTAGGTAAAGGCCCCCATTTGATATGCTTTTGATTCAATATTTTCAATTTCTTCGGGAGAAAAACCTCCTGTATTGACACTTACCGCGTGGACTTCATAGCCTTCTTGACTTAATTTTCTCAGTGAGTAGGAGGTATCTAATCCTCCACTATATGCGAGTACTAAGGGCGCTTTTTTCATGAGTTTTTCTTTTTATATAAAAGGGTTTGCTTAATATTTTTGAGTCGCTCAAAGACTTTTGAATTCACTTTTTTTGAACTAGGCTTTTCTTTGGGATCATAGAGCATACCGGTACACAAACACATCTTTCGATCGGTTCGTGTGAGGACATCATAATTTTTGCAGGTCTGGCAACCTTTCCAGAATTCAGGATCATCTGTTAATTCTGAAAAATGGACAGGCTTATAGCCTAACTGATAATTGATTTTCATCACGGCCATACCGGTAGTAATCCCAAAAACTTTTGCATCAGGATACTTTTTTAAAGACAGCTCGAAAACTTCTTTTTTGATCTTTTTGGCCAAACCCTGCCCTCTGTATTCGGGGGCAACAATCAGTCCAGAGTGGGCTACATATTTTCCATGGCCCCAGACCTCGATATAACAAAATCCAGCAAAAAGATCCCCATCTAAAGCGATAACGGCATTTCCGTTCATCATTTTAGTATGAATGTATTCTGGAGTTCTTCGGGCAATGCCCGTTCCTCTTAACTTTGCTGATTCGTCAATACACTCACTTATGGTTTTTGCGTAAATAATATGTTCCGCTTTTGCGCGAATGATATTCATTTTATAAAAAATTAAAAATGGTAATTTATGGTTTGTTCGTCAAAGGAGAAGGGCTCACCATACTCCATAAAAATCTACACCCCAAAGGGGCGACGACGAAAGCGCGGCGAAGCAAGTGTCGCGATTATATTAAATAGGCTATGTTGATCGTTTTCAAACATAATGGGCAAATTTCAAATATTTTTTTTTAATGAACAAACAAAAAGGATTAAAAAGTAAAGTAAAAAGGTTATCCTTACCTTTGTATTGTGGGATTTGATACAATAGATAACGTAGTTTCAGCGCTTTCAGCCTTAAGTGATAAAAAACTATTACTGGCACACAGTGGTGGTATAGACAGTAGTGTTTTAGCCCATCTGCTTTGGAAAAAAAAGACCGCTTTCTCAGTAGCCCATTGCAATTTCCAGCTTCGGGGTTCAGAAAGTGAAGCAGACCAAGCGGCGATAGAAAATTGGTGTAAAAAACACCAAGTACCTTTTTTATGTAAGCGTATAGATCTTATTGCGATTAAAAAAAAGAACAAACAAGGCACACAAGAAGCTGCACGTACTGCCCGATATGATTGGTTTGAAGAATTACGCCTACTGCATCAATTTGATATTTTAGTAACGGCACACCACCTCAATGACCAATTTGAGTCTTTTTTGATCTATACGACTCGAGGCACGGGTCTTAGTGGATTATTGGGAATTCAACAAAGGGATTGGATTGAACGCCCCCTCCAATTCATTGAAAAAAAAGAAATTAAAGCCTATGCTGAAGCACACAATATTAAATGGAGAGAGGATGCATCTAATGCTACAACCGACTATTTGAGAAATGAATTTCGCCATCTTTTGATTGCACCTTGGCTTCAAAAGCACCCTGAGGCCTTGACTAATTTTAAAACTACATTGCACCATTTGAGGGCAACAAATTCCTTTATTGAATCACAGCTAAACACTCTAAAAAAAGAGCTCTTTCAAGAGGTTTTAGGACAAATAGAAATCAGTATTAGTGCTTACCGTGAACTCCCACAGCTTTCATTTTGCACCCACCATTGGTTTTCTCCCTTAGGCTTTGACACTAAAGAGGTGCTCAAACTGATTGAGGCCTCCAAAGGAAAACAACTCCTTTCTCATACACACCGATTAATTCGTGAAAGAGACAAATTGGTGTTAATTCCTTTACAGGAGTCAACTTCAGAACTGTATTTTTTTGATTTGGAAACTAAAGTTTCCACTTTACCCTTCCCTCTTAAGTGGAAAAACAGGACAGCTCCCGTTACGCAAAAATGGCAAGCGCAGCAAGCAGCTTTGGATTTATCAAAATTAAAAATGCCACTTTGCCTTCGTAAATTTCAAAAAGGAGATTACTTTTACCCCAGCGGAATGAAGGGGAAAAAATTACTTAGCAAGTATTTTAAAGATGAACATTATACAGTGCTTGAGAAAGAAAATCAGTGGCTATTATGCAGTTTAAATCAGATTGTCTGGGTAGTAGGAAAAAGATGTGATGCCCGCTTTGCCGCAAGTGATCAAACAAAAGAAATACTCCTTGTAGAAACATTAGAATGAGGAAAATAGCCCTACTCGGTTGGATAATCAGTTTTTTTGCTCAGGCTCAATTCACAGAACCTGTCAATTGGAAGTCTGCTATAGCAAAACTTTCAGAAACGACCTACCTACTTACATTTGAAGCTGAAATTGCTCCAAAATGGCATCTGTATTCTCAATTTTCAAATCCTGAAGGAGCCATTCCTACTGAATTTGTTTTTGAATCTAATAGTAGCTATCAGCGTATAGGCAACGTAAAAGAAAGTGAAGCTATAGTTGGATATGACCAAGTCTTTCAAATGGACTTAAGTTATTTCAATGAGCGGGCAATCTTTCAGCAACAAATAGAAACAACAGAAGGGAAATTTGCGCCTTTTAAAGTTGAAATCAATTACCAGGCTTGTGATGATAAACTCTGTATTTTTCGTACAGAATCCTTTTTAGTCACACCTGAAGGGATTAGCACTGATGCGTCTCTTGAAATTGATGAGGATAGTAAGCTACAGTCCCAAAATTTAAAATTAAAGCTTCAAGAAACACAATACCTTGAAAATGCTAGCTTTAAGGAAGAAACCAATACACCACTTAATTTATTTTTATTGGGCTTTTTCGGGGGTCTATTGGCTTTACTTACGCCATGTGTTTTTCCAATGATCCCCCTCACTGTGTCTTTTTTCCTAAAGCAAGCAACCACTAAATCTAAGGGCATATTTAATGCTTTACTCTATACATTCTTTATTATTTTAATCTATGTCTTATTGAGTTTGCCTTTTCATTTTATCGATTCATTAAACCCTGAGATCTTAAATAACTTGGCTACAAATGTGACCTTAAATCTCATCTTTTTTATTGTTTTTCTATTTTTTGCTTTTTCTTTTTTCGGGTTTTACGAGCTTACTCTTCCCACAAGTTGGGGGAGCAAAGCAGATGAGGCTACAGCTGTTCGTGGGGGACTCGGTATTTTCTTTATGGCACTTACTTTGGCTATTGTCTCTTTTTCCTGTACAGGGCCTATTTTGGGATCTTTGCTAGCAGGCTCACTTACAGCTGAAGGGGGAGCTATGCAGCTCAGTATAGGGATGCTAGGCTTTGGTGTTGCCCTGGGTTTACCTTTTGGCTTATTTGCACTATTTCCTAATGCGCTCAATGCATTGCCAAAGTCAGGAGGGTGGATGACTACAGTGAAAGTTGTTTTAGGGTTTTTAGAATTGGCCTTAGCCCTTAAATTCTTATCAAATGCAGATTTGGTTGCGCATTGGGGGATTTTAAAACGAGAAGTCTTTGTTGGTATTTGGACACTTATTTCCTTGGTCCTGACACTCTATCTTTTTGGTGTTTTTCGTTTTCCCCACGAGCTTAAGTCGCCATTGAGCTATGGACGTATATTTTCTGGAATTGTTGTATCACTTCTTACAGGCTATCTTTTTCTAAGTTTTTTCTCTGAAAAAAATAAGCTTCAACTATTCAGTGGTTTCCCACCACCCGAATTTTATAGTTTGGCTGCAAAAGAATCAGATTGTCCTTTGGGGTTAAATTGTTTCAAGGACTTCGAGCAAGGAAGACAAGCCGCACTCGATTCCAATAAGCCCATACTTCTTGACTTTACCGGTTGGGCTTGTGTAAACTGCCGCCGAATGGAGGAAAATGTATGGGCGACTCCCGAAGTATACAAACTTCTCAATGAACATTATATTTTAATATCACTTTATGTCGATGACCGCAAAGCTTTGCCTGTTGGAGAACAATTTAATTTCCAATATCCAGACGGTCGAATTAAAGAAATCAATACCATAGGAAAAAAATGGGCTACTTTCCAATCGCTGAACTTTAATACTGCCTCCCAACCCTATTATATCCAGATGACGGCTGAGGGGAAATTACTTAACAGCCCTATTCAATATACCGATAAATCAACTTTTGAAAACTGGTTACTAGGTGGACTAGAGCGTCTAGATAAACCTGCCCCTAAGGCCAATTATTTTACTTACTAAGAGCAGGATCAAAAACAGCAACCGCAATTTTAGAATCCGCTGTTCCGTAATATAAAAACCATTTGTTTTTAAAATAAACCAGCCCTTCTACAAAACACACATTATTCACTTCTCCTATTTTTTCATAGTCTTTATCGGGTGCGATAAAATACGATTGGGTTCTTTTCTCCAGCTTGTAAGGTAATTTCGGATTAAATAAAGCTTGACCTGCAGCATAGGTAAATTGAGGGAGTTCTGGCGTATTCCAGTTTGCTGCGTTACTGGCGTTATAAATTAGTAGGACCCCTCTATTTTCATCATAGAGCGCATAAGGTCCTGGTTCTACTAAACGACTGTCAAAATAGCCTGGACGGGGATTTAAGACGCTTATTAAAGTTCCTTTTTCTTGGTCTTCAAGTGGGGTCCAGTGAATTAAATCTTCAGAAGAAGCCATAAACAGATTCGTATCTCCAAAATACAACCAGTATTTACCATTTATTTTTTTTGCAATCTGTCGGTTTCCTTTACGTTCTGTGATAATTGCTGCTGATTTCGACCAATAGTTCGCGTATTTTTCTTGACCTAAAATCAATCCGTTTTTTGTCCAATGGATTAAATCTTTAGAAGAAGCACTACTCATCCGTGCTGTTTTTCCATCATAAGCCGTATATGTCATCAGATAAGTGCCCGCTTCAGATTCTATAATTCGGGGATCTTCAACCCCATCAAAGTAGCAAGTTTTACAATTCAGATCATAGGGGACTCCCTCTTGCTTTCTATAATTCCATTCCAATTCTTTTTGAGTGTCTCGGTCTGGGTAAAATACAGGCGTTGTTTTTTTATTAAAATGTAAGCCGTCCGTACTGTAAGCCAAACCAACACGCGAGGTACCCCATTGATCTTGGGCGCGATAAAGCATAAAAACAGTATCATTTTTTACAAGAGCTGCGGGATTGAGAACATTGCGTTCCTCCCAAAACACTTGCTTTCCCGTAATGGGATCACTAAAACTAAGCTGCTTGGTGGGTTTTAGAATGGGATTTATTGAATCTATTTTTTCGAAGAAGGGAAAAGCCCAGGCTTCCTCTTTATTCCCATTTTTTGAAGAAGGGTTGGTGGAACAGGATAGTATCAGGAGGGTCAGGCTTAGAAATAAGAATCGCATTGTGAAAAAGTTTGACTCTAAAATACAATTTGAAATTTAAAACTCTTTATAGGATATTCAATTTAGTTTGCTGATAAAATGGTATTTTTAAGCACCTCAAATTATCGCCATGCTTGTTTCAGTGTACGGGTCCTCAGTTTTTGGTGTAGAAGCCAATTTAATTACCATCGAAGTCAATATTGGAAAAGGAATCGGTTACCATTTGGTAGGCTTACCTGATAATGCCGTGAAAGAAAGTAATTTTCGTATTGCCGCAGCCTTAACCAATATTGGCTATAAACTTCCAGGTAAAAAAATTACCATCAATATGGCACCTGCCGATGTGCGAAAAGAAGGTTCGGCTTACGACCTGCCTTTAGCTATAGGGATTTTAGCTGCTTCAAACTAAATTCAAACCCCTCATTTAGCCCACTATCTCATTATGGGTGAATTAGCTCTAGATGGGGGCATTCGTTCGATAAAAGGAGCTTTGCCACTGGCTATTCAGGCATTAAAAGAGGGATTTAAAGGATTTATTCTTCCCAAAGAAAATGCGTTAGAGGCTGCTATTGTCAAGGGCTTAAATGTGTACGGTGTCTCTCATCTAGAAGAGGTTATTGATTTTTTTGAAGAAAAAAAACCACTAGAACCCATAGTTGTAGATACACGCTCGGCATTTAAAAAACAGATGAAATTTCCTGAATTTGATTTTTCAGATGTTCGGGGACAAGAAACAATCAAACGTTGTTTGGAAATTGATGCTGCTGGAGGGCATAATTTGATTTTGATTGGTCCGCCAGGGGCTGGTAAAACCATGTTGGCAAAACGACTCCCCAGTATATTACAACCTATGAGTTTACAAGAGGCTTTAGAAACTACCAAAATTCATTCTGTAGTGGGAAAAATTAAAAATAAAGGACTGATAAGTGTCCGCCCATTTCGTGCGCCCCACCATACTATTTCTGATGTCGGTCTGGTAGGGGGAGGAAGCTACCCACAGCCTGGAGAAATTTCTTTGGCACATAATGGGGTCCTCTTTTTAGATGAACTGCCTGAATTTAAAAGGGGTGCATTAGAAGTAATGAGGCAACCCTTAGAAGACAGAGAGGTAACGATAGCAAGAGCCAAATTTACAGTGACTTATCCTGCCTCTTTTATGTTAGTGGCAAGCATGAACCCGAACCCATTGGGTTTTTTTACTGATCCCAATTCCAAATTGGGACCTACTGCATTTGAAATGCATCGTTATATGAGTAAAATTTCGGGCCCTTTATTGGACCGTATCGATCTCCATTTAGAGGTGGAGCCAGTACCTTTTAGTCAATTAACAGAAAAAAAAGCGGCGGAGTCCTCTTCCAGTATAAGGACCCGCGTTACCGCTGCTCGTATACTGCAAACGCAACGTTTTAAAGGGCATGCTACCACCCACTATAACGCCCAAATGACGACGCGTCAGATTAGAGCTTATTGTGTTTTAGATCATGCTTCTTCAGCTTTGTTAAAGCAGGCTATGGAACGTCTTTCACTTTCTGCTAGGGCCTATGATCGTATTTTGAAAGTGGCGCGAACAATAAGATTTAGAAGCTTGTCCCGCACTTAATGCCTCCCATATCGCCGAAGCCATTCAATACCGAAGCTTAGATCGAGAAGGATGGATGGGGTAGTCTTGTGCCCCAAATTTTAAGAAATAAGATTTTCTTTTTTTGACCCCTTATTTCAAGGCAAGGAGTAGCTTATTTTTGGGAAATTCACGAAGACCTTCATTGAGGTACTTTTGGGCTTTGCTTGGCTGGTTGTTTTTTCGGTAGTATTTCACAAACAATTCATATACATTTGGTTTTCCCCATTGAGGTGTAATTTCCGAAGCGGAGGGGTGAGGGGCATGAAGTGCGCTAAGGAGAAGAGATTCTACTTTTTTGCCCCCACCAAACACTTTGGGGGTAAAAAAATCAGTAATCGCCAGTGCGAGATTGGTTCTTAAATTAGCCGGAGCTAGGGCAACCGCAAGTTCTGCTCGCTGATATGCGTTACGCCCCAAACTGATCATAGACCAATAGCTTTTAAAACGAGTACTATAGCCCAACTCTAAGGCGAGCAGTGCTTGACTCTCAGCATCCTCCCTTAAAGATTCAAGTAACTCTATCGCACGATCTACAAGCTGTTCAGCAGCTTCCTTATCGTCTAATTCATCAGCAATGAGGGCTTGGTTATATAAGCCATAGGAATACCAATAGCGGTTGAAGCTATTGTATTCTGATTGGCATGCCTTCTCAAAGGTTATATTAAGCGCCTGTAAGGGAGTTTGTGTTTTTTGTAATTGGGATTCTTGAAAAGCCTTTTTTATAGCTATTTCAGGGGTTGCATACTGCCCAAAGAAAGGAGTGAGCCACAACAAATAAAAGAGCGTTATATAATATTTAATATTATAGTGAGATAGATTTTTCACCAGACTTTTTAAGCTTTTACAATTCTTTATAAACATCTTTAAATGGAATGCGAAAACGTTCCCCATATACTCCTTCTGGTTTACGAATCCCACAGCCGATTACCATACTAATTTGGGCTTTTTTGGGAAGGCCGAGTATCTTCTTTAAGCGTTTTGAATCAAAACCTTCCATGGGGCAGGTATCATATCCCTGCGCCGCCATACTCATCATAAAATTTTGGGCGGCTAAGGCTGTACTTTTATGCGCTACTACGCGTAAGTCTGCCGCAGCAACCTCTCGATAGCTTACTTTTCGAAGTCCGTCTAAGCTAACTTTAATTTTTTGGATTAAACCCACCCAGTAAGTAGTACCCCGATATAATTTCGGGATTACTTTTTGGTAGTAGCTCAGGGCTCCTTTGATTTTTTTTTCGTCCTCTGCGGTTTTAATATTGGATTGAATAAAAGCAATATTAGATTTTATTCTCTCCCGCCATAGATCAAGTCTTACCACAGGGATAACAAGTTCTTGAGCGGTCTTAGCAGCGGGTTGATTATAACAGCTTAGTGCGATTTGCTTTTTTATTTGTGGACTTGTAATGTGGTAAAATTCCCAAAGTTGTAAATTACTACTGGTAGGTGCTAGAGTAGCCTGCTCAATACAATATTTGACTTTTGCTGTGTCAATTTGCTTTTCTGAATCATAGATTCGAACAGATCTTCGATGTGTGATGGCTTCACTAACTGTTTTCTCTTTCATTCTGACTTATATTTTTTTTAGTATCCACTTGAGGGTGGAAATTGATTTAGGATAAGGCGCATAACGCTGGGGGAGGTCAAACCAAAAGCTGCGTTTGACAATCGGTTTTTTGTGTGTAAAGAGGTCAAAACTGTGCTTTCCATGATAGGCCCCCATTCCACTTTCTCCAACTCCACCAAAGGGTAATTTTGGATTCGTAAAATGTACAATGGCATCATTGACCACGGCTCCTCCAAAAGGGTATCGCAATACTAATTGTTGAACAAATTTTTTATGTTTACTAAAAACATAAAAAGCCAATGGATTTTTTAATTCACTAAGGATTTCATGGAGTTCTTCTTGGCTTTCATAACTTAAAACAGGGAGAATGGGTCCAAAGACTTCTTCTGTCATCAAACGGCTTGTTCGGGAAGGATTTAAAACCAATGTAGGCTCAAAAAATAAAGAAGCTTTATTGTGCATTCCTCCAAAAACTACGAGTTGATTTTCTAAATCATTGCACAGTTTATCAAAGTGCTTTTCATTGATAATACGGCCATAATCTTTGGACTGAGAACTGTCTTTACCGTACGCTTTTTCAATTTCATTACCCAATGCCTGGACAAGCTTCTCTTGGTATTCTTTTTTGACTAATACATAGTCGGGAGCGATACATGTCTGGCCACAGTTTAAAAATTTTCCAAATACAATGCGCCTAGCCGTTTTTTCAATCGAAGTTGATCCATCTACAATACAGGGGCTTTTTCCTCCCAGTTCTAAGGTTGCTGGGGTGAGGTGGACGGCCGCCGCTTGCGCCACGATTTTACCTACTGCTGTACTTCCAGTAAAAAAGATATAATCCCATTGAAATTTCAATAGGTCTTGCGCAATAAGTGCATCTCCTTCTATTACCTTTATCCAATCTTCTTCAAAAACAGCTTCCAGTAATTCAATAAGTATTTTTGAGCTATTGGGCGCGAATTCAGAGGGTTTTAATACTACTGTATTTCCAGCGGCTACTGCCCCTATTAAAGGAATCATTGACAATTGAAAAGGATAATTCCATGGTGAAATCATTAAAACACTGCCGTAGGACTCTGATAAAATATAATCTTGCGATGGAAAATTAAGTAGACTTCCAGCCACACGTTTTGGGGCGGCCCAGTATTTAAGATTTTTGATAAAAAGGTCCAATTCTTTGTGAACCATCAGTATTTCACTGGTATAACCTTCAAAATCTGATTTTCCTAAATCTGAATGAAGGGCTTCTAAAATTTCAGCTTCTCTTTCAGAGAGTTGTTGTTTTAATTTCTTTAAACGCTCAATTCTAAAAGCAAGCGGTTTATTTTTTAATTCTTGATAAAATTCCTTATGCTTAGCATAGAGTTCTTTAAGAGTAGGTAAGGGTATCGATTCCAATTCGCATTTTTTTTCAAAGATAATGGAAAATGAGTGTCTCTAATTTCTTACTACTGAATGTATTAAAATAACATTTAAAACCTACTGATTATCAGTAATTTAATTTATTAATTTCGATGTTGAGTATAAGAGACCCTCAAGGCTTATTAATACTTACTCGATACAATAACTTATTTTCGTTAAACAAAATACGATCATGGCATTAAATAAATACAGTAAAGCGGTCACTCAGGACCCCACCCAACCCGCCGCCCAGGCCATGCTTCACGCAATTGGGATGACTGATGAAGACTTTAAAAAGCCGCTCATTGGTATCGCCTCTACTGGGTATGAGGGTAACCCCTGTAATATGCACCTCAATGCGCTTGCGCAAGAGATAAAAACAGGGATTAATGCACAGGACCTGGTAGGCTTAGTCTTTAATACCATTGGGGTTAGTGACGGGATTTCTATGGGAACTCCTGGTATGCGATTTTCTTTACCTTCAAGAGATCTTATTGCAGATTCAATGGAGACTGTAGTTCAGGCGATGTCTTACGATGGTCTCGTAACTGTTGTAGGCTGTGATAAAAATATGCCTGGTGCTTTGATGGCTTTACTTCGATTAAATCGTCCCGGTATATTAGTTTATGGCGGAACGATTGCAGCAGGCTGTCACAATGATAGAGAGTTAGATGTCGTTTCTGCCTTTGAGGCTTGGGGCGAGAAAGTAGCAGGAAAAATAGACGAAAAAGAATTCAAAAGTGTCATTCGAAATGCATGCCCTGGTGCAGGAGCTTGTGGCGGAATGTATACGGCCAATACTATGGCCTCTGCTATTGAAGCCTGTGGGATGGCATTGCCCTATAATGCTTCAAATCCAGCAGTAAGTCCAGATAAGAAAAAAGAATGTGCCGCCTTAGGTTCTCACCTCAAAAATTTAATCGAACAAGATTTAAAACCCAGAGATATTGTAACAGCAAAGTCGCTTGAGAATGCCCTGCGTTTAATTGCTGTATTGGGTGGCTCTACAAATGCTGTTTTACATTTTCTAGCGATTGCAAATGCGGCGCACTTGGAGCTGACAATTGATGATTTTCAAAAAATAAGTGACACCACACCCTTTCTGGCTGATCTTAAGCCGAGTGGAAAATACTTGATGAAAGATTTACATCAAGTGGGCGGTGTGCCTGCAGTATTAAAATATATGCTTAATGAAGGGATGTTACATGGCGATTGTATCACAGTTACGGGTAAAACCCTAGCTGAAAATCTTGAAGAGGTACCAGATTTAACTGCGGGTCAAACCGTTATAAGACCGATTTCCAATCCGATTAAACCGACTGGACACATTCGAATCCTAAAGGGGAATTTAGCTGCTCAAGGCTCTGTAGCCAAAATAACAGGTAAAGAAGGCTTATTATTTGAAGGACCTGCACGTGTTTTTGATGGAGAGTATGCCGCTAATGAAGGCATTAAAGAAGGAAAAGTAAAGCCTGGAGAGGTAGTTGTGATTCGGTATGAGGGACCTAAAGGAGGACCTGGCATGCCTGAAATGCTTAAGCCAACTGCCGCAATAATGGGTGCTGGTTTAGGGAAAAGCGTTGCGCTCATTACAGATGGTCGTTTCTCAGGGGGTACCCACGGCTTTGTGGTTGGGCACATCGTTCCTGAAGCGCAAGAAGGAGGGGCCATAGGATTAGTTGAAGATGGAGACCTTATTACTATTGACGCTGAAAAAAACACCCTAAGTGTCGCATTAAGCGATGCTGAATTACAAGCGCGAAAAGCAGCTTGGAAAAAGCCACCTTATAAATTTAATCAAGGTGTGCTCTATAAATATATTAAAAGTGTAGCTACAGCCTCTGAAGGCTGCGTTACTGATTCCGAATAAGTATGAGTCCATCATCTAAAGAGCAATTAAAATCTAATCAAGGCCAAACACTTCATATTTCTGGAGCCGAAGCTGTGATACGCTGTTTATTGGCGGAGGATGCGAATTTGGTATATGGCTATCCGGGAGGGGCCATTATGCCTATTTATGATGAATTGTATAAATTTCAAGACCAGCTTCACCACGTACTTACTCGCCATGAGCAAGGTGCAACACATGCGGCTCAAGGCTATGCCCGAACATCAGGGAAAGTAGGTGTGGCATTAGCCACATCAGGACCTGGAGCAACAAATTTGGTAACCGGTATAGCCGATGCGCAAATTGATTCTACGCCTATGGTTTGTATTACAGGTCAAGTGGCGTCTGCTCTCTTAGGATCCGATGCGTTTCAAGAAACCGATATTATCGGGATTTCTACCCCTGTTACAAAATGGAATTATCAGATTACCAAAGCCAGTGAGATACCTGAAATTATGGCAAAAGCGTTTTATATTGCCCGATCAGGAAGGCCTGGCCCTGTTTTAATTGACATTACTAAAGACGCTCAGTTTGAGCTTTTTGATTTTACTTATGAAAAATGCAAAGGGATTCGGAGTTATCAACCCTATCCCACACTTTCCCTAGAGGCAGTAGAGGAAGCAGTGTCGCTGATCGCTGAAGCCAAAAAACCTTTGGTCGTATGGGGTCAAGGTGTTATTCTTGGAAAAGCTGAAGATGAATTTAAAGCCTTTCTTGAAAAATCTGGAATTCCTGCTGCATGGACAATTTTAGGATTATCCGCCTTACCCACAGCACACCCTTCCAACAGAGGAATGGTTGGGATGCATGGTAATTATGCACCTAATTTATTGACCAACGAATGCGATTTATTGATAGCAATCGGTATGCGATTTGATGACCGTGTTACGGGAGATTTAAATACCTATGCGAAACAAGCAAAAATTATTCATTTGGAATTAGACCCAGCAGAGGTCAATAAAAATGTTGTTGCTGATTTGGTGCTACTTTCCGATTGTAAAGTGAGTCTACAGGCATTAACAGAGCGCATCGCTACAAAAAGTTATCCTGAATGGATTCAGCGTTTTGAAAAGCTGGATGCTATTGAAAGGGAGAAAGTCATTCACTCTGATCTCAACCCCACTAAGCCCGGATTGACAATGGGAGAAGCCGTTGAGATGATTAATAAACATTCCAAGGGCAATGCAGTAATTGTCACTGATGTAGGACAGCACCAAATGGTGGCCTGTCGTTATGCAAAATTTAACCAATCAAAAAGCAATGTGACTTCTGGAGGTTTGGGAACGATGGGCTTTGCCTTGCCAGCGGCCATTGGAGCTAAAATGGGAGCTATGGATCGTGAAGTAGTCGCTATTATAGGCGATGGCGGTTACCAAATGACTATACAAGAGCTGGGAACGATTTTTCAACAGCAACTGGCGGTAAAAATTGTTGTTTTAAATAATGATTTTCTGGGGATGGTACGTCAATGGCAACAATTGTTTTTCGACAAACGCTATGCCTCTACAGAAATGGTGAACCCCGACTTTGTCACTATAGCTAAAGGATTCCACATCAACGCGAATCGGGTATCTGAAAGAAAAGATTTAGACCAAGCGGTGAAAGAAATGATGGCGTCAGACCAACCTTATTTCCTTGAGGTCTGCGTTGAAAAAGAAGACAATGTTTTCCCTATGATACCCTCTGGCGCAAGTGTTTCTGATATAAGATTAGAATAAAATGGAACAAAAAACATTTACCATCTCTGTTTATACAGAAAACAATGTGGGTTTGCTAAACCGAATTTCTGCGATTTTTCTAAAAAGGCACATCAATATAGAGAGTTTTTCTACCTCCCAATCCGAAATAGAAAATGTATTTCGTTTTGTAATTGTAGTAGAATTAACTGCGGAAAAAGTGGCTAAAGTGGTTAAACAAATCGAAAAACAGATAGACGTTATAAAAGCCTTTTACCATACAGACGAAGAAACTATTTTCCAAGAAAACGCCTTGTATAAAGTAAAGTCAAGCGCTTTGTTTGAAGAACGTCAAATTCAAAATATTATCAAGCAAAACCACTGTACCATCGTTACGGTTTCTCCTGAGTTTTTTGTTATAGAGAAAACAGGATTTCGCAGTGAAACTGAACAATTACGCAAAGACCTTGAGCCCTATGGCTTATTGCAATTTGTCCGTTCGGGAAGGATATCTGTGACCAAAGCGAAAATGGGAATCTCAGAAATATTAAATACTTTTAAACACAACAATAAATAGAACTATGTCAAATTATTTCAATCAACTAGCACTAAGACAACAATTGGATCAACTCGGTCAATGCCGTTTTATGGACCTTTCAGAATTCGATGAAGGCATTCAAGCACTAGAGGGCAAAAAAATTGTCATAGTGGGCTGTGGTGCACAAGGACTGAATCAAGGGTTAAATATGCGGGATTCAGGCTTACAAATAGCTTATGCACTTCGTGCTGGCGCCATCGAACAAAAGCGTGCTTCTTATCAAAATGCGACGTCTAATAATTTTGAGGTAGGAACCTATGAGGCACTTATCCCTCAGGCCGATGTGGTGATAAATTTAACTCCAGACAAAAACCACAGTAGTGTTGTTGAAGCTGTTATGCCTTTAATGAAGCAAGGTGCTACCTTGTCTTATTCACATGGTTTTAATATTGTAGAAGAAGGAATGCAAATCCGCAAGGATTTGACTGTTATCATGGTTGCGCCCAAATGTCCTGGTTCTGAAGTTCGCGAAGAATACAAAAGAGGTTTTGGTGTTCCTACACTTATAGCAGTTCACCCGGAAAATGACCCACAAGGGCACGGTTTAGCGCAAGCCAAAGCCTATGCATTTGCTACGGGAGGTCACCGCGCGGGTGTTTTAGAATCTTCATTTGTGGCAGAAGTAAAATCTGACCTAATGGGCGAGCAAACCATCCTTTGTGGAGTCCTTCAAACGGGGTCTATTTTGAGTTTTGATAAAATGGTAGAAGAAGGTATTGAACCCGGTTATGCAGCCAAACTAATCCAATACGGATGGGAAACAATTACAGAAGCGTTAAAACACGGTGGTATAACAAATATGATGGACCGTTTATCTAATCCCGCCAAAATTAAAGCCTTTGAACTTTCAGAACAGCTTAAAGAAATTTTACAACCACTCTTTGAAAAGCATATGGACGACATCATGTCAGGACATTTCTCTAAAACCATGATGGAAGATTGGGCCAATGATGACAAAAATCTTTTATCCTGGAGAGCCGCTACGGGAGAAACAGCATTTGAAAAAACCACCAATACAGACCAAGAAATAAGTGAGCAAGAATATTTTGATCATGGTATTTTAATGGTAGCCTTTGTTCGTGCAGGGGTAGAATTGGCGTTTGATACGATGGTAGCTGCAGGGATAAAAGAAGAATCAGCCTATTACGAATCTTTACACGAAACCCCCCTAATAGCAAACACAATTGCGCGAAAGAAATTATTTGAAATGAACCGTATTATTTCTGATACTGCCGAGTACGGATGTTATCTTTTTGATCATGCAGCAAAACCCCTACTTGCAGATTTTATGAAAGGAATCAAATCTGATGTAATTGGAGCGGGACTCGCTAATAAAGACCAGGGTGTAGATAATAAACAATTGATAGATGTCAATGAAATTATTCGTTATCACCCAGTAGAAATGATCGGATATGAACTCCGAGCCTCTATGACTGCGATGACTAAAATTGTATAAATGGCTAGCCTGCCTTCACTAGAGGGAGTTTATGAGGCGGTCTCCCGTTTGACAGGTGTGATTAGAAAGACGCCTTGGGATTACAATGAGCGTTTGTCTGAGGAGACAAGCGCTTCTGTTTTTTTTAAACGAGAAGACTTACAGCAAATTCGCTCTTTTAAAATTCGAGGCGCTTATAATAAAATCAGTTCATTGACTCCCGCACAAAGAGCAGGAGGTATTATTTGTGCGAGTGCAGGGAATCATGCTCAAGGCGTTGCCTTTTCATGTAAAAAACTCCAAATTCACGGCGATATCTATATGCCCGCTACTACACCCCAGCAGAAAGTCTCTCAGGTGCGGATGTTTGGAGAGCATTATATCCATATTATTTTAATTGGAGATACCTATGATGCTTGTCAAAAGGAAGCCTTAAAACACGCCCAAAAAGAAAAGAAAGTATTTATCCATCCTTTTGACGATAAAGAAGTCATTGAAGGGCAAGGAACCTTGGCCCTTGAAATCCTAGAGAATTCAGAATCTCCTATAGATTATTTATTTGTCCCCATAGGAGGCGGTGGTTTGGTGTCAGGAATACTTACTGTTTTTCAGGCACTTTCTCCGCAAACTAAAATTATAGGGTTAGAACCAGAAGGCGCCCCTTCTATGCAACAGTCGCTGGCTGAAGGGAAACGGGTTCTACTTAAAACAATGGATCGTTTTGTAGATGGGGCTGCCGTTCGACAAGTAGGGGTCCTCCCTTTTGAAATTTGTAAATCTGGTCTGACAGAAGTCGTAAGGGTACATGAAGGAAAAATATGTCAGACGATCCTTGACCTCTATAATAAAGAAGGAATTGTGGCAGAGCCAGCGGGTGCTCTCGCTATTGCAGCGGTAGATTTATATAAAGAAAAACTCAAAGGAAAGCGTGTTGTGGCACTATTATGTGGAGGAAATAACGATATTATTCGCATGCCCGAGATTAGTGAGCGTGCCTTGCTTTACGCCAACTTAAAGCATTATTTTCTTATCGATTTTCCGCAACGGGCAGGCGCACTTAAAGAGTTTGTAACGGAAATCTTAGGGCCCAATGATGACATCACGCATTTTGAATTTTCAAAGAAAAGTTTTCGTACCAATGCGCCAGCTGTTATAGGCATTCAATTAAAGGATGCAAAAGATTTAGCGGGTTTGGTAGAACGAATGAAAATCCATAACTTCCAATTTGATTATTTGAATAACAAAGAAAATTTGTTTCAATTTGTAATCTAAAAACGCTAAGAAAAAGAAGACATTATGACAACTGATATTGCTGAAATTCCTAAAGAATTTCAAGTAAAACCCTATCAATGTGACCGCTATTTAGTTGATGGACAGCTAAAAACGTGGAAAGGAAATACAACAGAAGTTTATTCTACGATTCAAACTCCCAATAGTGAGGGAAGGCTGGAACCTACATTGTTGGGTTCAATTCCTGATATGGAAACCCCAGCAGCTCTTGAGGCATTAAATGCTGCAGAAAAGGCTTTTAATAGGGGCCAAGGTTTATGGCCTACAATGCGGGTAGGGGAACGCTTAAAGTGTATGCAAACTTTTGTCGAAAAAATGAAACTCCACAGAGAGGAAGTCGTAAGGCTCTTGATGTGGGAAATTTGTAAAAACAAGACAGACTCCTATAAAGAATTTGATCGGACCATCGACTATATAGAAGATACAATTGAGGCCTATAAGAATTTAGATCGAAAAGGAGCCAAGTTTGACAAACAAGGAGGTGTTTATGCGCACATTAGAAGGGGTCCTCTGGGTGTTATATTGTGTTTGGGACCTTATAATTATCCTTTAAATGAAACTTTTTGCTTACTCATTCCCGCTATAATTATGGGCAATACAGCAATTTTTAAACCCGCTAAGCACGGAGTTTTATTAATTGCTCCATTATTAACTGCTTTTCAGGAGAGTTTTCCACCAGGGGTTGTCAATATTTTATTTGGGAGAGGTCGCAAAATAGCAACTCCAATTATGCAAACGGGTGCAGTAGATGTTTTAGCACTCATTGGCCATAGCAGCTCTGCCGTTTCTTTACAAGACGAGCATCCCAATAAGAACAGATTACGTTTAGTATTGGGATTAGAAGCTAAAAATCCCGGTATTATTTTACCTGATGCAGATCTTGATTTAACCATTAAGGAATGTATTTCAGGAACCTTATCCTATAATGGTCAGCGCTGTACCGCTCTGAAAGTACTTTATGTTCACGAGTCGATAGTAGAGGAGTTTAATAGACGCTTTGCGGAAGCAGTAGACAAGCTCACTTTTGGAATGCCTTGGGAGGATACATTTTTAACTCCTTTACCAGAGCCCGCAAAGCCTGATTATATCGAATCACTCATTGAAGATGCCGTACAGAAAGGGGCACAGGTACTCAATAAAAAAGGAGGTGCTAAAACAGCGAATTATATTTATCCAGCCGTTGTTTACCCTGTTACTGAAGAAATGAAGGTTTATAAAGAAGAACAATTTGGACCTATTATTCCAATTATTTCCTACAAGGAAATTGATGAGCCCCTAGACGCTATGGCAGCTTCAGATTATGGACAACAGGTGAGTCTCTTTGGGCGTGATATTAGAAAAGTAGGCCCTTTAATTGATACTCTTGCAAATCTCGTATGCCGCGTAAATCTAAATTCGGCCTGCCAACGTGGACCAGACGTTTATCCCTTTACAGGGAGGAAAAATTCTGCTGTGAGTACACTGAGTGTCTATGATGCCTTACGTTCTTTTTCTATACGAACTTTTGTGGCTTCTAAAGATACACCTTACAATAAGGAAATATTGGAGAATTTACTAAACTCAGAGACTTCAAATTTTGTTTCAACAGAGTATTTACTTTAATAAAATACTTTTTAGTGTATTTGTTATTTGAGTTGTCCTGAGTGGATTTATTCTCAATAAATGCTTAATTTGAAACTTAGTAATTAGGCACTTATTTTTTTAATATTATTTACAGAAGTTCACTCTATTTTCTTTTAATACTGCTGGTTTTCTCCTGTGCCCCACTGAAAAAATACAGTCCTGAAGACCGTGCTTGGGCCGTACCAGAAATAGAAAATTTTGAAGCGCTAGATGCTGCTGAAGCATATCCCGATGATGCAATTCTCTTTATAGGAAGCTCTAGTATAAGATTATGGAAAACATTAGAAGCAGATATGCAACCTTATCCCGTTATTCAGCGTGGTTATGGTGGTGCTCACTTCAGGGATCTGGTATTTTTCACAGACCGAATTTTAGCTGATCATAAACCGAGCATGGTAGTTTGCTTTGTAGCCAATGACATAAGCGGTTCTTCTCAAGATGGAACACCTAAAGAAATATTAGGTCTCTTTAAACTTTTCGTCAAGCAGGTTCGTGAAAAACACCCTCAAATACCCCTACTACAAATTGCCATTACACCGACAAAAAGTCGCTGGAAATATTGGAATGAAATCAATCAAGTCAATGCGCTAATACAAGCCTATTGTAATAAAACTGAAAACCTCTATTTTATTAATACGGTCCCTACTTTTTTAACCGCGAATAGCGAGCCGAAACCAGAGTGGTTTATTCAAGATCAATTACACCTAAATACAAAGGGTTATGAAGTCTGGAGTAAATTGATTAAAGATGAAATTAAGCGCATTAAAGCTTTAGATTAAGGTTTTCTTTTAAAACGAGAAAAGACAAATTTTTGTGTGGTATCAAAGGGAGTTGTATGGTCAGTTTCCAAGCATTCTAATTGACTAAAATGTCTTTTAAAACAAGTAGCTAAACTTTTGCAATCATATTGTTTAATCTCTAGTCCACTGCACTTTTGCGGTCCCGAGGTTGAGAATGTTCCTAAGACCAGAGATTCACTTTTGGCCAGATCAACTAGGGTGGTGTATTTTTTAATGTCTTCCTCTTCTGTTAAAAAATGAAAGGATGCTCGATCGTGCCAGAGGGTATAGCTTTTTTGAGGCTTAAAATCAAGTATATTGGATTCAATCCACTCAACTTCCTTTGCACGTTTTCCAAGTCTTTTTTGAGCCCGCTCAAGCGCTTTTACAGAAATATCTAAAACACTAAGATTTGTAAAACCAAGATCAAGTAGGGTGTCAATAAGTAGGCTGTCTCCACCACCCACATCAATAATAGCATTATTTTTTTCTATTCCAGAAGCTAGAATTAAGTCAATAGAAGTTTGCGGGTAGCGCTCAGTCCAGCTTACTTGTTCGGGTGATTTTGTTTCGAAAATACGTTCCCAATGATCTTTATATTGCTCCATCAATTAGAGGTTTAGCCAGTAATTAATTTTCAGCGTAAGATTCCATCCGCTGGAAGCCTCCGGAATTTTCATCTCATTACTATTAAATACTAAAAAGAAGTCAGAAGCAGGCTTATAGCGCCATTGTAGTCTTGAATTAAAATTCCAAAGCCTTAATTGCTCATTATACTGATAAAGATTAGAGAAAAAAAGTTTATTTGAAAGAGTCAAATTGGCCTTAATCCCTAATAACCAAAATGAATTTGTATTCCAAGGTTGGGGAAGTTCGATTACATTGTAATTTGCTACTGTATTAATCTCTAATAACGGCTGAAAACGGTATCCTAGTTCACTTAAAAATGCATTTCTTTTTCCTTGATTATAATAACCTCCTGTGAGCACTCCTAGAGCGTAAGTAAACCGATTTTGAGGTTTTGAATCAAAAGAGGCTGAAAAATTAGACCATTGATGCTGGGACCCTTTTTCTAAACGAGCTATTTGGGTTCGTATGGGATCAAAATCAGAGAGCAATTCAATAAAATTTTCGCTCCAACTCAAAGAAAATCGACTGCGATTTTTAAAATTAAGAAGGTATTTCAATTCATCTATTTGATCTTTTTTTCCTAAGGCTGTATCAAAAAAATAAGTTCTTTTTAATTGCGGACCATGAGACAATAAGGGGGTATCCGAATCGGTATAAAACAAATGACCTCCAAGCGCTTCCAATTTGATGTAGTTTTTTCGCGGGACAAATCCAACTTCAGCATCAAAGTCTCCAGCTACATATTCTTGTTGTAAGCGCCAGTTCCATCGGGTAGACTGATAGCCAATATGAGAGGCAAAAACGCCCCCTCTGTTGTCTTCTAGTGTGTCAAATGATTTGAGTAGTAAAATTTTACTGTCCCAGAGATTATCAGTCGAAAAGTAATTGTATTCCAGACCTAGATTCCGGTTGTAATTAGACTTTTCATTTTGACGGGTATTATTCAATTCTTGTTTATTGACAAATATCATACTGATATTAGAGCGATCTAATACTTTGCGTTGAAGTGTAAAAACACCAAAATTTTCAGCTGAAATTCCTAAGTTTTCATCTTTTTGGGTTTGGATATTCATTACACCAATACGCCAATTTTCATCAAGATTTCCACTGAGACGTGCACCGCCAATGATGGGAATAGTAAGCCCAATTCTTCTAGAAAAAAAAGGACGAATGGTCTTATATCCAAAATTAGAGAACAGATCTGCATTTTCTAAAAAGAACTGCCTGCGCTCAGGGAAAAAGAGTTCAAACCGATCAAGATTGGTGACCTGCTGATCTACTTCCGCTTGTGAAAAGTCAGGATTCAGGGTAAGGTCTAAATTTAATGCTGAAGTGAGGTTGTATTTTAAATCACCCCCAATTTTTATAGTATTAGCTGTAGCTGTCTCATCTTTTTGGAATGCATTATTGGACAAGTAGGGAATAAGCGAGACATTATTTCCCTGGGGTGGTGGAGGCGTATTCCATATTAAAGCCCCTGCATAGGCTAAAGAAACAGAGGGAAACTGTCTGGGTACTGGCGCCCAGCTTGATTTTTCACTCGCTTTTAAATCTAACCTACTAAAATTTATACCCCACCGCTGATTTCCTTCTTCATAGCGTATAGATTTAAAGGGTATTGCAATTTCACAAACCCATTTTTCTTTATCAAACTGAACTTCAGAATACCATTTGGTGTCCCAGTTTAAGTCAACATTTCTCCCATTGTACATCGTTCCATCCCACTGAGCTCCATAGGCATTGAGGCCAAAAGCAAAACCAGTAGTTTGATTGTCAAAAGGATCAAGAGCGACAAGGAAATTATCGTTTTTACCAAAAGAAAAATCACGCTGTAAGGATTCTACGATATAACCCCCTTGAACGGCATTATTATAAAAAATCATTGCGATATAAAGAAAAGTGTTATCAAAAGCGATACGCGCTTCAGAGAACTGAGTGGCTTTACCCGTATCAATTGGGGTAATCATAAAAAAATCTTTCCCTACTGCTGCTTCTTTCCAGGTAGTTTCATCGAGTTTACCATCAATAATAATGGGTTCCTTTGTTTTTTTGATTTCAATCTGATAGTCCTCAAAATTGATTTGGGCGTATAAGGAAGGGATAGCGGTAAATATAGAGACCGTTAAAGCAAAAAGGCGAAGCTTTAAATTCAATTCATTTTTTTTAGGAAGACTAAAAATACGGTTTAAAAGTGATTTAAGGCTTTAAGTTTTCGATAAAATAAGTCCATTTAGTAATCCAACTTTTCCATTGATATAAAGGGAGTGATTTTTTTAGATTATCCTGGATTTTTAGATACTTTTTAGTGTCCAAAAGTTCATTTATGCCTGCTGCAATTGCTTTAGGATTTTTCTGAACGCAACGCCCTGTTTGATCTTTCTTAATTGGTGTTGCAAGTCCCTCTATATCAGAGACCAATAGCGGCTTATTATAAAAATAGGCTAAGGGTGTCACACCACTTTGGGTTGCTGTATGATAGGTTTGCGCGACAAGATCGCAAGCGGAAAAACAAGTTTGAATCGCAGTGACTGATTTGTATTCAAAATCAAATTCAATACGGTACTGGAGTCCTAATTGGTTGACTAGATCTGTGTATTTTTTTGGATTTTCATAACACTCTCCTACCACTTTAAGAACGATATTTTCATTTTCTAGATATTTTTTTTCAAAGGTTTTAATCAGTAATTCTAAGCCTTTATAGGGTCGGATTAAACCAAAGAATAATACAATTTTTTGTTGTGGATTCCACCCCAGCTTTTTACGGGCTTCTAATTTTGAAATGGGTGCTGGTAAAAAACTATTTATTGGGTGAAACCCTTCCCATACTTGAAGTATTATCTCTTTTTTGACCTGGTTGGCTACCGCTTTTGAGAAAGTAGTAAAGGCATGCATTTTACTCCCAAAATAACGGTTCAGTACATTATCTATGGGGCTTTTCTCGTGGGGTATCCAATTGTCTACTAGTGCTATTTTTAAAATTTCTTGATTTACTCTTTTTGCTATCCAGCCGTAAAGAGGAGCCAAAAAAGGAGTATAATAACGAAAGATCAGATATTTTGGATTTAATTCATTAATCTGTTGAACGACTTTCCTCCATTGTAGGGGGTTAAAAGCATGTAAGGCTGAAGTAATAGTAAAGGGAGCAGACCCAATTATTTCTTTTGTTTTTTGCGCTTTGCCTGGGAAGAGTAGTTTGGGGTAGAGCTTTGAAAAACTAAAAAGGTGAATCTTTCTCCCTTCTCTCTCTAGGTGTAGGGCCAATTCATATTGTGTTTCTGCAATACCTCCTCTAAAAGGAGGGGCAGGACCGAGGATGAGGTAATCTAGCTTTTGATCAGGCATTTAATCTAGAACTAATCTTCGTTGTGGTGCTTGTTTATAGGCCCAAAAAGCAATAAAAATAGACAGTGTAAAATACAGTATAAAAATAAGTTGGCTTATGGGATATGCATCTAATAGCATTTGATTTTGGGGAAAAAATAAAAACAGAAGCCCTAATAAACCTCTGAGCAGTTCGAATTTTGGCGCCCAGGAGTGAAAATCCATGAGTGCTGTAAATCCAAAAATGGACCACATAAGTAAGAAGCCAAAACGCAACTGAAAAGACGTTTCAAATGCGTCAAAATTTCCTAATAAAAAAAGTAAAAGATAAACCAATGCACTAAAATGAAGTATTGCAACCGCCTTCCATTCATTACTGTAATTAGGATTAAATCGTAACTGTGGGTTTGCTTCACGGGAAAGCATGGGAAAACGATTGATAACATCTCTGGGGCGCCAACCTGTAGGCATAAACCAAATTTTGAGTTTATCTTGCCAGTTTAGAGTATACCATGCGTCCCTCAGTAAAACCCAAAAATGCTGAAAATTAATCCATAAGGGGTTCCAACTTTGCACGGGCTTTAGTGTTCCATATACAGGTGGCTCACTTTCAAGTTCTTCCTGAAAAGTACCAAAAAGCCGATCCCAAATACAAAATACAGCAGCTAAATTTTTATCAATATAAAGGGCATTGATGGCATGATGCACACGGTGCTGGGAGGGTGTTACTAAAATATATTCAAGAACTCCCATTTTCCCTATGTGCTGGGTATGGTACCAAAATTGGGCAAAAAGATGCAATGGACTGAGCGTCATTATAACTTCAGAGGGAATTCCCAGACAGGCTGCAGGGATTAAAAAAAGAGCACTGAAGCCAATAAGATTAGAAATACTTTGTCTCAGCGCACAGGCAAGATTAAATTCTTCACTGCTGTGGTGAATGATGTGTTGGTTCCAGAAAATATTTATTTTGTGGTTTAACCGATGAATCCAATAGGAAGCAAAATCAATGGCGATAAAGGCCCATACATAAATCCAGACTGTTGATTCTAACTCTATAAAGCGTAGATGCTTAAGTAAAAAGGGATAAGAGATTAAAACCAAAGCAAGACCCAATACATCCTTGATTACATTTGTCATCCCTGAGCTCAAGCTCGCAAGGGTATCCATAAAGGAATAGGTTTGCTTACCAGTAAAATGACCGTAAGCGATTTCTATTAGGATAAGAACAAAAAAACCGGGTATGGCCCATAAAAGAACTGCTGCATACGCCTCCATATCACAATCTTTGTTCTAAAGTTAATCATTTAGGAGCTAATGACCCAAGTTCCTTGTTTAATCAAAGGTTCCGCTTGTTTGAATTTAACCTTCTTAGTTTCTCCTGTAGCGATATTTTTAATGGTCACTTTTTCATTACGACCAATTTTGGGCTGCTCTCTTATTATAGTCTCAACACTTTGCTGGGGTTGGTTACTGGCTCCCGCACCTACTTGTCTGCTTCGTTGCGCCATTTCTTCTGTATTGAGTACTTCATCTTTAGAAATATTCAGCTTTTGTTGTGGCTTGGGTCTTTTTGCCTCTTGAATACTAGCGGGGTTTTGTGAAGGGAGACTTCCTTTGATTAAAAACGACAGAACCTCTTTATTTAGATTATTAATCATGGATTTAAAGAGTTCAAAAGCCTCAAATTTATAGATTAATAAGGGGTCTTTCTGCTCGTGAACAGCCAGCTGAACAGATTGCTTTAACTCATCCATTTTTCTCAAATGGACCTTCCATGCGTCATCAATAAGAGCCAATGTGATATTCCGTTCAAAGTCTTCGATTAAACTCTTTCCTTTAGTTTCATAGGCTTCTTTCAGATTTGTAACAACATTGAGTGATTTGACGCCATCAGTAAAGGGAACTACAATACGCTCAAAGCTATTACCTGGACGTTCATAGACTTGTTTGATGACCGGAAAGGCTTGTAGTGCATTCTGCTGTTGTTTTTCTTCATAAAAACTTAAGAGCGTTTGATAAAGTTTTGATATCAGTTCATTTTCAGTAAGTTGTTCAAACTCATCGGCTGTCACAGGGGCCGTCATAGAGAAATTACTGATAATTTCAAACTCAAAATTTTTAAAATCTTTGGTTTCTTTATTTTGATAAACAAGTTCTTCACAAGTATCGTAAAGCATATTGAGGACATCCAATTTCAATCTTGAGCCTTCTAAAGCATGTCGTCTTCTTTTATAGATTACCTCTCTTTGCGAACTCATTACATCATCGTACTCCAGTAAGCGTTTACGGATTCCAAAATTATTTTCTTCCACTTTTTTCTGTGCCCTTTCAATAGACTTTGTCATCATAGAATGCTGGATTACTTCTCCATCTTCTAATCCCATTCGATCCATTACTTTGGCAACGCGTTCGGATCCGAATAGGCGCATAAGATTGTCTTCTAAGGACACATAAAACTGGGAGCTACCGGGATCTCCTTGACGACCTGAGCGCCCTCTTAACTGTCTGTCAACACGTCTAGAATCGTGTCTTTCTGTACCGATAATGGCGAGGCCTCCAGCGTCAATAACGGTTTGTGAAAGCTTAATATCTGTTCCCCTTCCAGCCATATTGGTTGCAATAGTAACTACACCAGGATTTCCAGCTTCCGCCACAATATCTGCTTCTTTCTTATGCATTTTAGCATTTAATACATTGTGGCTAATTTTTCGGATTTGGAGCATTTTGCTTAATAATTCAGAAATCTCTACTGAAGTTGTTCCAATAAGCACCGGTCTACCCGCTTTAGAAAGTGAGGTTACTTCTTCAATTACGGCATTGTATTTTTCTCTTTTTGTTTTATAGATAAGATCATTGTCATCTTTTCTGGCAATGGGACGGTTTGTTGGAATTTCAATAACATCCAATTTATAAATTTCCCAAAACTCTCCTGCCTCAGTAATAGCGGTTCCTGTCATTCCCGAGAGCTTTTGATACATTCTGAAGTAGTTTTGCAAAGTGATAGTCGCATAGGTTTGGGTAGCGGCTTCAATTTTAACATTCTCCTTCGCTTCGATCGCTTGATGGAGCCCATCTGAATAGCGACGACCCTCCATGATGCGGCCCGTTTGCTCGTCAACAATTTTCACTTTGTTGTCCATCAAAACGTATTCTACATCTTTCTCAAAAAGTGTATAGGCCTTGAGTAGTTGATTCATACTGTGAATCCGTTCACTTTTGATGTCGAATTCATTAAATAGTGTTTCCTTTTCTTCTGCCTCTTTTTTGGGGTCCAGCCCTTTGGCTTCAATTTTGGCAATTTCACCTCCAATTTCGGGTAATACAAAGAAATTTTTATCTTCATTTCCTTCTGAAAGCCTTTCAATTCCCTTTTCTGTAAGGTCTATTTGGTTATTTTTTTCATCAATAACAAAATAGAGTTCCTCGTCAATCTTATGCATTTCTCTGTTATTGTCCTGCATATAGAAATTTTCAGTTTTCTGAAGGAGCTGCTTGATCCCCTCTTCGCTTAAAAATTTTATGAGTGCTTTATTTTTTGGTAATCCCCTAAAGACACGAAGCAATAAAATTCCACCCGCTTCATGATCTCCTGCTTTAATTTTAGCTTTTGCTTCTGCGAGGACGCTTGTAAGTAAAGAGCGTTGTTGAGAGACCAATCCCGAGACTTTAGATTTTAGGGCGTCAAATTCATGTCTGTCGCCTTCAGGTGTAGGGCCTGATATAATAAGTGGAGTTCGTGCATCATCAATTAATACAGAATCTACCTCATCAACTATTGCATAGTTTTGTTTTCGCTGAACCAAATCGGAGGAGGTGTGGGCCATGTTATCTCTTAAATAATCAAAGCCAAACTCATTATTTGTTCCATAAGTAATATCCGCTTGGTAGGCTTTTCTTCGCTCAGCGCTATTGGGTTTATGATAATCTATACAGTCCACACTAAGACCGTGAAACTCGAATAGAGGCGCCATCCAGGCACTGTCTCTTTTGGCCAAATAGTCATTTACAGTGACAAGGTGTACTCCATTTCCAGTAAGTGCATTTAAATAGACAGGAAGGGTAGCTACCAGTGTTTTACCTTCCCCTGTTTGCATTTCAGCAATTTTTCCTTGATGCAAGGCAATCCCTCCAATGAGCTGTACATCGTAATGTACCATATCCCATATAATGGATTTTCCTGCAGCGTCCCATGAATTAGCCCACAGGGCTTGGTCACCCTTTAAAGTTATATAAGATTTTGATTGGGCTAGGAGGTTGTCTTTTTCGGTGGCAGTAACACTCAGGGTTGAATTTGCTTTGAACCGTTTTGCTGTTTCTTTTATTACGGCAAAGGCCTCTGGAAGTATTTGATTGAGTACTTCCTCTAATGCTTTTTGAGCTGCTTCATTTTGGTCGTCAAGCTGTTGGTAAAGCGCCTCTTTTTGATCTAGATCTTGTGTATTTTTTACTTCCTGCTGAAGCTTTTCTATGGTTTTATGAAAGGGAGCTCTGGCGTCTTCTAATGCTTTTTTAAAAAAAGTGGTTTTGGCCCTTAAATCATCGTGGGAAATTTCTTCTAGTTGTTTTTCAAAACTTTTGATTTCAGCAACTATTGGAGTGATATTATTGAGGTCTTTTTTGGTTTTATCACCAACAAATGCTTTTAGGATGTTATTTAAAATACTCATACCAATTCTCAGGGCGTATCAATTATTATTTTCCCTCAAATGTAATCAAAAAAAAAGCCCCTGTAAAGAGACTTTTTAGCTTTGAGGGTTTCATTAATATTCATCTTCATTCCAGAGGTAATCTTCCTCTGTAGGGAAGTCAGGCCATATTTCTTCTATTGATTCGTAAATATCCTCTTCATCTTCCATCGCTTGGAGGTTTTCAACTACTTCAAGAGGGGCTCCTGTACGGATTGAAAAGTCTATTAACTCATCTTTTGTTGCCGGCCATGGGGCATCGCTTAGATAAGAAGCAAGTTCGAGTGTCCAATACATAATACACTATATTTTTCTTGCAAAAATAATTTTTTATAAAATGTGTGCAACTTTTTTATGAAATTAGTTTCCATCCCATTTTACCTCTTCAACTTCAAGGTCCTGGGCAAACATACGGGCTAGGGTAAAAAAGTAATCTGAAAGTCTATTAATATAAGCGATAAGGGTTGCAGAAATAGGCGTGTGTTGGTCTAATTCTGTTACATAACGCTCTGCCCTTCTACAAACTGAACGTGCGAGGTGCGTATAGGAGACTAATATATGGCCTCCAGGAATGACAAAGTTTCTCAGTGGAGGTAACTTTTCTGTTAATTGATCAATTTCTTTTTCAATAAAACGAACTTCATCTGGCTGAAGTGGACTCAAATTTCGAGGAAAGTCTTTTTCTGACTCGGCCGCCAATTGGGAGGCAACCGTCATTAACTGTCTTTGAATTCTTACTAGGGGTGCTAGGGCATACTCAAATTCAGTATTGTCTCTGATTAAACCCAACCAGGCAACGAGCTCATCAATAGTACCATACGCCTTTATTCGAATATTGTGTTTGGGTACTCTTTTGCCCGAAATTAAACTTGTAATTCCACTATCCCCCGTTTTGGTATACACTTTCATCTCTCTCATTATCGCTCTTCATTCTCTACACGTGGTTTGTGCAGCGTCGCTCAAAGGTATTAAATATTAATTGAACCAGTGGAGATTCAAAGGGTTATTTTATTTTTAAACCTACCGCTAAGTGCAAGTAAGAGAAAGAGCACAGTTAGAAATCCGGCCCAACGCGCAATGATATCACCATAGCTCACATAGAAAGTGATTTCAGTTCTAGGTGCTATTTTCCCCTGTAGAACTGTTTGCGTATTGTAAGCGGTTTGTTTTATTACTTCTCCGCGCGCATTGATAAATGCTGAGATTCCTGTATTTGCACTTCGGGCTATGGCACGTCGGGTTTCAATCGCACGAAGTTGTGTATAGCTCATTAGTTGTTTATGACCAGGTGTATTTCCCCACCAAGCATCATTGGTGATTACTGTTAAAAATTGAGCACCATTCTTGATATATCCTGTAACAAATTCTCCAAAAACACTCTCCCAGCAGATGATAGGACCTGTCTTACTCTCTGAAACAGGATTTGAAAATACACTGCGTTCCTCTTGCACGGCCCTGCTTGCAACAGTACCTCCTAGATCGATAAGCAAGTCACCCAATAGCGGTTTTAAGAGGGATTTAAAGGGCATATTTTCAATACCCACTACCAGCTTTGACTTATGATATAATTGGGCGCTCTTTCTGGATTGAATACCTAAAGCACTGTTGTAATAGTCCACCCAAAGTCCTGTTTTAACTTTGTTGGCAGTCAGAGAGGGCAGGTTTTCTTGCTCATACAAATTGTAAAGCTGTATTCCAGTAATCCACTGAAGTTTTGGATAGGCCAATAATTCCCCCTGTATTTTTTGAAATAATACCGTGTTTTCTAAGCCGTTTAACGGCTCACCATACCCTTCTGCAAAATAGGTTTCTGGACTTAAAACATAGTCTGTATCTACACTTAGATAGGGAAATACTTGCTCTTTAAATTGTGATAAAAAAGTAGTATTTGTCAAGTTGTATTTACTACTGTAAGGGTCTATATTGGGCTGGTGAAGAACGATATTAAGGGTAGGTTCAACCTCTTCTACTGTCTTGTAAATTAGCAAAGAAAAAGCAATTGGTAGTGCAATGGCTAGGAGAGGAGAGATCATTTTTTTTACAAATTGGGATCCACCTGCATTAAGCGAAACATCCTTTAACTTCATGTAGCTCCAGATATTTATTGCCAAGACCCATAATGAGCCGCCAAAGGTACCTGTATATTCATACCATTGGATCCAATAAATTTTGTTTGAGAATACATTTCCCAAATTGAGCCAACTCCAAGAAAAATCCCAGCTTAAATGGAGCTTTTCAAAGGCGAGCCAGAGGGCAATTAAAAAAAGATAAGCTCCTTTATGCGGGAGGCGTCCTTTGGCCAAATAAAACAACCAAAATAACAGTGCGTAAAACAGACTATTGCACGCATTTGCAAATACCATCCCCACAAATGTAGAGTTGACTAACCACCAGGTTGTAATCAGATTCCAAACCAAAAAACTTAGATAACTGAATGCAAAAACACGCAGACCTTTGCGTTTAAACTCATCTTTTCTAATTGCATCTTCTAAAAATAGTAGGGGAACTAAGGAAAAGAAAACTAAAAAAGTAAAGCCATAAGTTGGCCAGGCAATTCCAAACAAAACGCCAGTAGCCAAAGCGAGAAAAAAATGAAGTTTCGTCTTAGACATTTATGCGAATTTATATTTTTTTGATGCCACTTCAATTACTATCTTGTCAAAAATATCATTAAAAGTGAAGTTCATCCTACGGAGTATTCCCAACTTTTTTACGGCGCTTAATTTTTTTTGTGGATGTTTTGCCGTTTATCTGGCCTATAAAAATTTATTTGAGGCGGCATTTTTAATGGTCTTTCTAGGAGCGTTTTTTGATTTATTTGATGGGTTTTTTGCGCGACTTTTAAATGTAGAGAGTCAATTTGGCTTACAATTTGACTCGATGGCAGACCTTATTACTAGTGGTTTAGCTCCAGCTATGGTCATGTATAAACTATTTTTAGAAGTGGGTGTGAGAGAAATAGATTTTAGCTTTAGATTACTTAGAAACGAGTTTCATTTTACCATAGCTCCTTTTGCACTAGTCGGTTTCATTATTGCGCTTGGGGCTGCGATTCGTTTGGCAAAATTTAATATCGATAGTGAACAGCGAGAAGAATTTAAAGGGATGCCCGCTCCAGCTAATGCGCTTTTTATTGTTGCCTTACCTTTACTTTTTGAGCATCCTTTATTTGTTACGATCAAACCTTTTTTTGCAAACTATACCGCATTACTCATCATTAGTTTGGTTTCGGTGTTATTAATGAATATCCGTCTGCCTCTTTTTTCCTTTAAAATAACTTCTTTTAACCTAAAGCAATACGGCTATCAGTTTGTTTTTCTGCTTTTGGTTTTTCCTGTATTTTATTTTTTTAGATGGGTTGCAGTACCTCTAATGATTCTTTTCTACCTCCTTTTAAATGTAATTAGAAATAGTTTGTCCTAGCGAAAATCTAGAGACACCTCTTTATTAGAAGAAAAAGATTTTAAGAAGGAAAGCAGGACTAAAGGCTCTTTTAAAAAGGCTTAAAAGGATAATTTCTTTTTTCGAAGCTCAAAGTTTTGCCCGAGGTACACTTTACGAACCATTTGATCTTCTGAGAGTTCTTCAGGACTTCCAGCCTTCAAAATACTCCCTTCAAACATAAGATAGGTTTTATCTGTAATAGCAAGTGTCTCCTGAACATTGTGATCTGTAATTAGTATCCCAATATTTTTCTTTTTTAAATGCGCAACGATGCGTTGAATATCTTCAACTGCTACGGGATCTACTCCTGCAAAGGGCTCATCTAAAAGGACAAATTTAGGATCTGTAGCAAGGGCACGCGCAATTTCGGTTCGTCTTCTTTCACCGCCTGACAGGAGGTCTCCTCTGTTTTTTCTGATGTGACTGAGTCCAAATTCTTCAAGAAGAGATTCCATTTTTTCACGCTGTGCTGTTTTACTTAAAGGGGTCATTTGTAGTACACTGAGGATATTTTCTTCTACGCTTAATTTTCTAAATACGGAAGCTTCTTGCGCCAAATAGCCAATGCCTTGTTGGGCTCTTTGATACATTGGAAATTTTGTTATCTCCTGCTGATCTAAAAAAATAGACCCCCCATTAGGCTTAATAAGCCCCACTATCATATAAAATGAAGTGGTTTTACCGGCACCATTAGGACCCAGCAGCCCTACAATCTCTCCTTGAGTAACTTCTAGTGAGATCCCTTTTACTACTTTTCTCCCCTTATAGGCCTTTTCTATATTTGATGCACTTAACTTCATAATTTTTTCTCTGCGTGGGCTTCAATTTGACCCCAATATTCATAAGCCTTCCTTAAATGAGGTATTACGATACTTCCTCCTACAACAGTTGCAATTTCTAAGGCTTCTAAAACAGCCTGCTTAGAAATATGGAGACTATAACACTGCTCCAAATGATACTTGATACAATCATCGCAACGCAATACAGTAGAGGCTACAAGCCCCATGAGTTCTTTAGTCCCCTCGTCCAAACTTCCTTTTGTATAGGCACTTTGGTCAAGATTAAAAATCCGTTTTATTGTAGTAGAGGCCTCAGAGAGTAAAGCCTCATTCATTTTGCTTCTATAGGCATTAAATTCAGCTACTGGGTTATCCATTTTCAAGTGCTTTATTTTGATTTCGAGTAACGATTTTAGCAATCACTATACTGACCTCATAAAGTATCAATATCGGTATACTTACAATAATTTGACTGGCAATATCTGGAGGGGTTATGATGGCAGATAAACTCAAGACCAATACAAGTGATATTTTTCTATTTTTCTTCAAGAATTGAGGCGTGATTAATCCAATGCGCGTCAGAAAATAAATAATAATGGGTAGCTCAAATATAATACCTGAAGCGAGGACAGAAGCTCTTAATAGTCCAATATAACTACTCAAATCAAAGTCATTAAATATTTCACTACTGACAGTATAATTGCCTAAAAAGTTGATAGAAAGGGGGGTTACGACATAATAACCGAAAAGTACACCAATAAAAAATAAGATCGAGGCGATAAAAATAAAACCACGCGCATTTTTTCGCTCCTTTTCATAGAGCCCAGGACTAATAAACCTCCAAAATTCAAAGATGATATAAGGAAAAGAAACAATAAAACCTGCTAATATAGAAGTCCATAAATGTGCAGAGAATTGACCCGCCATGGTTCTACTCTGAATTCGAAATGGAAGTTCTTCTATACAAAAGGTACTTCCTTGACCGAGTGTTTGGGAGATTGAACAAAACCATCTATAGGTAATAAAGTCTTTGTTTTTTGGGCCAAAAAGCAAAACATCAAAAATAAAATCTTTAAAAATAAAAGCGACTGTTGCCACTATGAGAATGGCTAATACCGAGCGTATTAAGTGCCAACGCAACTCCTCCAAGTGGTCTAAAAAAGACATTTCATCTTTGGCAGAATCTGTACTCATAATTCGTCTTGCTGTCTTTGCTTTAGAAAGGCAAAAATATCAAAAACAAATGGTAAGATTATCTTTTTACCTCAATCTTTTAGGGCTAAAGCTTGGAATTTCATTCCTTATTTCTTGATATACCACTTAATTTATTATATCTTAACAGTTAAAAGATTGCTAACTCACTTTAATTTAAATGAATGCAGATGAAGTTAAGCTCAAACTAAAGGCTTATTTTGGTTTTTCCTCATTTAAAGGATTACAGGAGGATGTAGTACTCAATGTATTAGATCAAAAAGACAGTTTTGTGATTATGCCTACAGGCGGTGGGAAATCCCTTTGCTACCAACTTCCAGCGCTTATACAAGAGGGGACCTCAATCGTAGTTTCTCCCCTGATTGCATTAATGAAAGATCAGGTAGATGCCATTAGAGGAATCTCCTCAGTGGATGGTGTGGCACATGTTTTAAATTCTTCACTCAATAAAACGGCTGTTGCTCGAGTAAAAAGTGATATTCGTTCTGGAATTACCAAATTACTTTATGTGGCGCCTGAGTCTCTTTCTAAGAAAGAAAATATTGATTTTTTTAAATCGATCAAGATTTCTTTTTTAGCGATAGATGAGGCACATTGTATTTCAGAATGGGGGCATGACTTCAGACCAGAATACAGAAATTTAAGAATCATCTTAGAGCAATTTAACCAGCGTATTCCTATAATTGCCCTTACAGCTACGGCTACTCCTAAAGTTCAGGAGGACATAATGAAAAACTTACGCATTACAGAGGCCAAAGTTTTTAAAGCTTCATTTAACCGTCCCAATCTCTATTACGAGGTACGCCCCAAAACCCCTCAAGTCGATTCTGAAATTATTCGTTTTATAAAGCAAAACCAGGATAAATCGGGTATTATATATTGCCTCTCCAGAAAACGGGTAGAAGAATTGGCCCAAACCTTGCAAGTCAATGGTATTAATGCCTTGCCCTATCATGCAGGACTCGATGCCAAAACCAGAGTCAATCATCAAGATCAATTTTTAAAAGATGACTGTGAGGTTATTGTAGCAACAATTGCGTTTGGGATGGGTATTGATAAACCTGATGTTCGGTTTGTAATTCATCATGACATCCCAAAAAGCATAGAAAGTTATTATCAAGAAACGGGAAGAGCAGGGCGTGATGGGGGTGAAGGTCATTGCCTTGCATTTTACGCCTATAAAGACATAGAAAAACTTGAAAAATTCATGTCTGGAAAGCCTTTGGCAGAGCAAGAAATAGGAATGGCCCTCTTGGCGGACATGGTCGCTTATGCTGAAACTTCTATTTCTAGACGGAAATTTATACTTCACTATTTTGGAGAAGCCTTTGATAACGAAACTGGCGAAGGGGGAGATATGGATGACAATGTACGTTTTCCAAAGAAACAAGTAGAGGCGCAAGAAGAGTTAGTCCTACTTCTCAATGCAGTCCGTGAAACAAAACAGAAATTTAAAGCCAAAGAAATTGTCAAAATTCTATTGGGTGAAACCAATGCACTGATCAGCTCTTATAAGAGTCATCAATCAAATGTTTTTGCCAGCGGAAAAGCACAAGACAAGTATTATTGGATGGCTTTAATTCGTCAAAGCTTAGTGGCAGGATTCTTAGCAAAAGAAATTGTGACTTATGGCATACTCAGAATTACTTCAAAGGGAGAAGCCTTTATTAAAAGTCCAAAAAGCTTTAAAATGACTGAGGACCACAAATATGATAATGAGGAGTCTACTGCGGTCATTAGTACAAAATCAAGAGGCGCTGATGAGGCTTTAATGAAGCTTTTAAAAAGTCTGAGAAAAGAGGTTGCCGCCGCCGCAAAAGTACCTCCCTATGCCGTTTTCCAAGAATATTCGCTTCAAGACATGTGCTTAAAATACCCCATAACGCAAGAAGAACTCGTTACTATTAACGGGGTAGGGGAAGGTAAGGGGAAACGTTATGGGAAAAAATTTATCGATTTAATTCAAAACTATGTTGAAGAAAATGAAATTCTTAGACCCGAAGACTTAGTTGTAAAAAGTACAGGGATCAATTCCTCGCTTAAACTATTTTTAATACAAAGTATAGATCGAAAATTACCTTTGGAGGATATTGCCGAGGCGAAAGGAATGGATATGGAGAAGCTGATCTCTGAAATGGAAACGATTGTATTTTCCGGGACAAGGCTTAATATTGATTATTATCTGGAAGACTTCTTTGACGAAGATCAGCTTGAGGAACTTTACGACTACTTTATTTCCTCTGAATCAGATGACATAGCGGAAGCGCTTGAAGAATTTGATGGAGATTATGAAGAAGAAGAACTAAAGCTATACCGGATTAAGTTCTTGAGCGAAATTGCCAATTAAACTTTTCGGTCTGAAGGGGTTTTTTATCTTTGCCCTCTAAATTTCAATCAAATGAATGGTATTTATGCAAGGTTAAACACCTCAAAAGGGACAATACTTATAGAGTTAACGTATCAGCAAACCCCGGGAACAGTAGCTAATTTTGTAGGCCTAGCAGAGGGTACTCAAAAAAATGAGCACAAAAAAGAAGGCACGCCTTATTATGATGGGCTAATTTTTCATCGTGTTATTGCGGACTTTATGATTCAGGGTGGGTGTCCACAAGGATCAGGTGTTGGCGGACCTGGATATCAATTTGATGATGAATTTCATCCCGAATTAAAGCACGATCGTGCAGGGACACTCTCCATGGCGAATGCCGGGCCAGCGACAAATGGAAGTCAATTTTTTATTACCCATGGTCCCACGGCTTGGTTAGATGGTAAGCATACTGTTTTTGGATATGTAGTAGAAGGGCAGGAGGTTGTAGACCTTGTAGCCCAAGGCGATAGTATTGAATCATTAACCATCGAACGTCATGGGAAAGAGGCTGAAGCCTGGAATGCCACTGAAGCTTTTCATGCTTTTTTTTCAAGTGGTGAAGACCGCAAAAAAGCGACTGAAAAGGCAGCCCAAGAAGCGCTTTCCAAATTAACGACAGGGATGGAAAAAACCGCTAGTGGTCTTTTTTATAAAATAACAAAAGCAGGCGAAGGAGCCCAACCAGAAAAAGGAGCTGAAGTCACGGTTCACTATAAGGGTACTTTGGTAGACGGGACTGTATTTGATTCCTCTTATCAAAGAAAGGAACCCATCAAATTTTCTGTGGGTGTAGGACAAGTTATCCCAGGTTGGGATGAAGGCATTCTTCTTTTAAATAAAGGTGCTGCAGCCCGATTTGTTATACCAAGCCAGCTGGCTTATGGTGCCCAAGGTGCTGGAGGGGTGATCCCTCCTCATGCAACACTTGTTTTTGAGGTAGAGCTGGTCGATTATTAAAGTCGATCCTCTGGGCTATTTCCTTCTTCCCACTTAATATTACATCCCATACTGGGGTACTGTAGTCCATCATAGGGTTTGCCTTGAAGCATTTTAGTGCAGGCGTCATGTAGGTCTTTTCCCGTAATGGGGCTCTCATTACCCGGTCTGGACTCGTCATAACGACCGCGATAATAAAGCTTTAAGTCCGCATCAAAAAGGTAAAAATCAGGTGTGCAGGCGGCTTGATAAGAATGCGCAACCTCTTGACTTTCATCAAAAAAATAGGGAAAATTAAAATGCGCTTCTTCTGCCAGTTTTTTCATTGCTTCTGGTCCGTCTTGAGGGTGACTTTTAAGACTATTACTCGAAATGGCAATTGTAGTTACGCCTTTTGTTGAAAAGTCCTTGGCAGTTTGGATAAGCGCTGCCCTTAGATGAATAACATAAGGGCAATGATTGCACATAAAAACAATTAAAGTCCCTGATTTCCCTTGATATTGACTTAAGGTTTGTATTTCTCCCGTTACCACATTTGGTAATGAAAAAGGAGGAGCTGGAGTTGCTAAAGGAAGCATGTAGGATTCGGTAAGTGCCATCGCTTTTATTTTTGTATCATCAAAATTAGTATTTTTAGCCCGTTTTATGATGCTTATGATTGATTATGCTGATTTCGAAGAATTAGACCTGCGTGTCGGGACTGTCCTTACAGTAAATGATTTTTCTCAGGCAATAAAGCCAGCTTATCAGCTTCAAATTGATTTTGGTCCTTTAGGTAAATTTGATACATCAGCGCAACTCACACAAACTTATACCAAAGAAGAGCTGGAAGGCAGACAAGTAATTGCGGTTCTTAATTTGGGTTCAAAAAAAATTGCAAATTTTGAAAGTCAATGCCTGGTGCTGGGAGCCGAAGCAAATAATGAAATTATACTCTTGGCCCCCGAATCAAAGCTGCCTAATGGGCAGCAAATTCTTTAATTACATTTTGTCAGAAAAATAAAGGGCATTTGTTAATATACGGTTTGTGCCATACCAAAAAGCCCTGAAATTTGTATTGTCTGTCAAGACAATTACTTTACCCTTTCCCTTACGCTGAATTTTAAATGGCACTGTATTTTTGAGTAATGCTAGATTTTCTTCAGATATATAGCCACTCAACAGTGGCTTTTGGGTGTACTGTATGGGATTATTATAGCTTTGTTTATCCGATTTTATAAAAAGGTTTGTATTCCTAAATAGCGGTATATTTTCGTTTTGAAAGCCAAAATTGATGGGATGACTTCGGTCTATTTTTGCATTAAAAATAGCCCCACTAGTGAGCTGTGCTCCTGTGAATTGTTCTTTTTCTTCAAAGCTTATATTTTCAGCAATCATGCCATGATCTAAAAATTCTAAGTCAATAAAGTCATTTTTTGAAAGCCATTTGCTGGCCATACGATAACCAATTATTGTTCCTCCCTCTTCTACAAATTCTTGCAGTTGCTCCTTATGTGCGTTAAGCCCCGATCCTGAAAAACTAGGTATAATAAAGTGGGTATAGCTACTCAACTCAATTCGGCTTAAATTTCTTATGTCAATTTTAGTAATAGCAATCTCATGTCGTGTATCCAATAAGTGCCAAATTTCACCTGCATCATAACTGCGAACACCTTCACCTACTAAAAGTGCTATTTTTGGTTTTTTTACAGTCGTAAAATCACGGGAGCCCAGGTCGATTCCCTCTGCATAACCAGTGGGGGTATTGTAAATTGTACTGTGTGTCAAAGCGGCTCCTTTTTGAAGTAGCTCATACAGTTCTGTCTCGGAAACAGACTGATTTTTTACAGGAATCATAAAAGAGCCATAATCGTACTTTTTTCCATTGATGCGAAAAGGAGTAAGTCCTACCTTTACTCTTATATCTTGATCATGGAGAAAATTTAAAAGCTTTGGAGTGTAGTAGTTATGCGGTTCAAATAGGTAGGCATAGCCTGCTTTAGCCATTACTTTTCCTTCAGGAGGAAGAAGGGATTTAATTTCTTCTCCTATTAAGTCGCTGCTATTTTCATAAGTGTGATCAAGATTAAAAGCATATGGAAATGTCCATGCTGAGATATCATAAAATAAACTGTCTTTAAATTGAGATTGTGTACTAAACATCGCTTTTATAAGCTGATGCTTCTTCTGCTCTAAAGGGATTACATAACTGTTTTCTGTCTCATATTGCTTTCCATTTCGATTTATTGTCCCATTGAGTTGATGAATTTTGATTTGATGTCTCCGGAGCATTTTCGCAAATTCGTATCCTTTAGAAGGGTCTTTTCCACTGCTAAAAACAAGGGCTTTTTGCTTACTTTTTTTAGCAGAAGCAGTTGCATTCTTATAAAAATCTTTAAAATAATTAAGCAGCTCGATTCGCAAAGCGGTAGCTGCTTTAAGTGTGGAAAAGCCGGCTGTAAGTTGATTTCTTATAGTAAAAGGAAAACTCAGTAGTCCATTATCACTTTTCTGCAAATGGCCTCTTGAGCTTGCTTGCTCAAAGAGAATACCAATACTCCCGTTTACATCAGGATAAGTAGATCCTTTGCCGTAATAAAAATCATCATAGTCTTCTTCAGAGTAATAAAGTGAGCCCAGTTGATTAAAAGCCTCAACATGAAAAGCGCCAATTTTTTTTGTCAATTCTTGATTTTGCTTGGGCGTTAATGGGTTTACACGTGAGGGAATTCCAGGCTGAAAAAAGAATGAGGAATTTGTGCCCATTTCATGGTGATCAGTAAGAATATTGGGAATCCAATCTGAAAAAGTTTGTATTCGGGCTTGAGACTCGGGTAATTGTGCGGGTAACCAGTCTCGATTTAGATCAAACCAGTAATGATTTGTTCGACCCCGGGGCCAGATTTCATTGTACTCTCTATCATTTGGATCGGGAGTGAGTATTTGGTTTTTATTTGTATTGGCCCAATAAGAGAAGCGTTGTAACCCGTCGGGATTAAAACTAGGATCAAATAAAATAACCAATTCATCTAGCATTTTTAAGGTCTCTGGGGCTTGGCTCGCAGCTAAATGATAAGCCAAAAGCAGTCCTGCATTTGCACCACTTGGTTCATTTCCATGAATTGAAAAGCCTTGATAAACGACCAGCGGCTGGTCCTCTATCGCAATAGCGTCCGCATTAGGTTCGGTTAATGCACGGTGGTTTGACTTAATTTCCTCAATTTTTTTGAGATTTTCAGGGCTGGTAATTGTCAGCAATAAGAGGGGTCGATTTTCATAAGTAGTTCCTCTGTTTTCAATATGAATCCGATCAGACTGTGCAGCAAGCGAATACATATAACTAACAAGTTGATCATGAGAAACATGCCATGTCCCCACTTCATAGCCTAAAAGAGATTTAGGCTGAGAAATTGATGGATCATAGGGATGATCAGGATTCAGATAGTAGTCTAAAGAGACCTGTGAGTAGACTAAGCCAGCTGTAAAAAGGGCAGCAAGTAAACTAAAAACTTTCATGGTATATATTTTTAAAACCAAAGGTTTAAAAATATCACAACATAAAAAATTTATAAGAGATAATTTTAATCTACTTATCGAGATTAGTCCTGCTCTGAATTGATATTATTTGGAGAATAATCTTTTTGATGACGTTCGCTTATCACTTCATGACCTCTCTCATCAAAGATAAAAGAAATGGTGTCCTCCAAGAAAGTAGTGAAGTTTTCAAAATCTTCCTTGTAGAGGTAAATTTTGTGCTTTTTATAATAATAAGACCCATCTTCGTTAGTGAATTTTTTGCTTTCAGTGATCGTTAAATAATAATCACTAGCTTTAGTTTCTCTAACATCAAAAAAGTAAGTTCTCCGTCCAGCCCTGAGAATTTTAGAATAAATTTCTTCTATATTATTCTCCTCGTAATCGTGCATTCTTGTCTAAGTTATTCAATAGTTACCCAACAATTTTATTAAAAAAACTAAACACTACCAATTATTTGGAACTGTTGGCCTGCTGAATTTCAAATAATTCTTTGTAATAGCCGCCAACGTCAATTAAATCAGCATGTTTCCCTTGTTGAACGATTTTGCCATTTTCGAAAACAACGATTTGATCTGCGTGTTTGAGTGAAGAAATTCGATGACTGACAATAAGGGTGGTTTTGTTTTTAGAAACACTTTTTAGGTGTTTTAAAATCTCTTCTTCTGTATCGGTGTCTACTGCCGAAAGGCAGTCGTCAAGCAGTAGGATTTGTGGATCTTTTATTAACGCACGGGCTATAGATACACGTTGAATCTGACCTCCAGAAAGCGTCACTCCGCGCTCTCCTAAAAGTGTTTTATAGCCTTCTTTAAACTGAGTAATATTATCGTGTACGGCAGATTTTTGAGCTGCTTCACGAATGGCTTCTTGAGAAGCTTCTGGATTTCCAAATCGAATATTCTCTTCGATTTGTTCTGAAAAGAGAAAGGCGTTTTGCGGAACATATCCAACAGCGGATCTCAATTCTTCAAGTTGGAATGTTTTAAGGTCATGCCCATCAATCAGTATACTTCCTTGGCTGGGGTCATAAAGTCTGACCAGTGTATCCAAAAGGGTTGATTTTCCTGACCCTATATTACCAATAATACCCAATGTACTGCCTGCAGGTATTGTAAGGTTTACCTGATCTAAGGCTTTGATACCTGTCTCTGGATATTGAAGACTTACATTTTTAAATTCAATTGTTCCGTGTATCCCAGTAAAAACCCCTTTTCCAGATATTATTTCAGGTTGCTCTTCGAGAAATGCATTAATTCTTTTTTGAGAGGCTTCGGCTTGTTGCACTATGGAAGTTATCCAACCTACCACAGCAACTGGCCATGTGAGCATATTAACATAGATAATAAACTCTGCCAAGACTCCAATTTCCAATTGGCCATTGATGTATTGATTTCCCCCCACAAAAATGACAATTAAATTACTGCACCCTATGAGTAAAATCATTAACGGGAAAAACCAGGCTTGGACCTTTACAAGATCCATATTTTTATCATAAGTTTCGGAAGCCAAATCTGTAAAATCTGAGGTAGATTGCCCTTGAAGGTTATAGGACTTGATGACGGCAATACCACTAAAACTCTCTTGCGCAAAAGAAGACATTTTAGAAAGCATTTCTTGGACCAATGCACTTTTTTGATTAATGATTCGGCTGAGTTTATAGATAGTGATCGATAAAATGGGAAGTGGAAGTACCGTGTACAGCGTCAGTATGGGTGCGATACTTATCATATAGGATATTACGATGACAAATAATGCAACTGTATTGATACTGTACATCAAGGCTGGTCCTACATACATCCTGACTTTACTGACATCTTCACTAATGCGATTCATTAAATCCCCAGTCCTGTTATTTTTATAAAAACGCTGGGTTAAACGTTGATAATGCCAAAAAACTTCATTTTTCAGATCAAACTCAATATAACGGGAAACATTAATAATGGTTTGTCGCATTAAAAAGGTAAAAAAACCGGAGGCTAAAGTAGTTCCTATGATAATTAAGATATTAGTCAATAAAATTTCTTTGATAAGTCCAAAATCAGCAGTTTCAGCCTCTAAATAATTTTCTACTGCAGTCAAAGAATTTCCTATTAAGCGAGGGGCTACTAATGAAAAAATCCTTGCGACTACAGTAATCAAAAGTCCCCAAATAAGTTTAGTGCGGTATTTATAGAGGTATTTATTTAAATAGCGAAGCTCTTTCATATCTTAATACAGCAAATGTAATCAAATGGTCACGCATAGGACATGCCTATGAAAAGTTTTACGTGAGGAAGGTTCTGGATTCGGTTGAATAAATTATTTTTGTGAACTAAAAGTTCTGAAACATGCTCACACGTCGTCATATTCGCATTAAAGTAATGCAGGCGGTTTATTCTTTTTCCCACAAAGAGAATAGTAAATTAAAAGAGGAACTCGATGCCTACGATGAAAGCACTGCTCAGCCTTATGAACTCTATACTTCCTTATTGTCTTTACTGGGTGCATTAATGAATCATTGTCAAGAGCAATTAACAACCTACGAAGGGCTCAGCACAAAAGACGATAAGTACAAATCCTTAAAAAGTATCAGTCAAAATAAAGTACTGATTCTGATACAAAACCACCCTGCACTTGAAAAAAAGTCTACTAAGAAAAAAAGCATAAAATGGGAACTAGAATTTTCATTTCTAAATGATCTTTTAGACCAATTTAAATCTGATAAGGCTTTTAAAAAATACCAAGCACTGCCAGAAAAAAGCTGGGAAGAGGATGTAAAATGGATCATCCACTGTTATAGAAACCACATTGCAACCTCTGATTTTTTATATGATTTTCTTGAAGACCAATCTATTAATTGGATTGATGATTTGCCTCTTGTTAATACTTACTTTTTAAAAATCCTTGGTAAACTCAAGACAGACGAAAATTATGCGCTTCCTTTTCCGCAGTTTAACAAGCAGAGTGAAGACCTCCTTTTTGGACGTGAACTTTTGGAAAAATTAATTATAAATCAAGAAGCTTTAGAGCAAGAGTTAGAGGGGAAAACACCCAACTGGGAAGCCGATCGAATTGCCTATATAGACCGCATTATTCTTAAAATTGCAATAGCAGAATTGCTTTACTTTCCAAGTATCCCAGCTAAGGTTACACTAAATGAGTATTTAGAGTTGGCTAAAGACTATTCGACGCCCAAGAGCAATCATTTTGTAAATGGAGTATTGGATAAATTAGTTAGAGAATTTGAGCAAGAAAACAGGTTGAACAAAACGGGTAGAGGCTTGTTGTAATCAGTTTTTTTGTTACTTTTGAAATCAATCAAAACCTATCGTATATGTTTTTTAATAAAGCGTTAATTTTTAGTTTTGCTTTTGTTGTTTTGGGAGCTTGCCAAAACAGCAAAGCGAAAAAAGTAAATAGCTCTAGTACCACTACTGCAAAAACGACAGAAGCAGCGTCTGCGTCAAAATCTTCAGGAGGTCCTGCGATGTCTTTTGACAAAACCACTCATGATTTTGGGACCATCAATGAAGGCGATAAAGTAACTACAACTTTTAGCTTTACTAATACAGGTGATGAAGACCTTATCATTGTCGATGCGCGAGGTAGTTGTGGATGTACAGTTCCTGAATATCCAAAAAATACACCCATCGCTCCAGGAGAGACGGGTTCTATTGTAGTCAGCTTTGACTCTAGTAATAAACCTGGAATTCAGCAAAAATCAGTGACCCTTTCCGCTAATACAGCTGCAGGGAGAGAGATGTTACGCATTAAATCTAATGTAACTCCTGATCCTGTAAAACAACAACAAAGAGAAGCGCAAGCGAGAGCGCGTCAACAAAATTAAAACCGATACAAATGTCAGAAGGTCTTTCAGGTCAATTGCCTTTTCTACTTCTTATGTTAGTAGTTTTTTTCTTTTTTATTATTCTTCCTCAACAGCGGAGACAAAAGAAAGAAAAGAATTTTATGCGAGACATGAAAAAAGGGGACCGTGTCATTACAAAAAGTGGGATCCATGGAAAAATCATGGAGCTCAATGACAAAGACAATACCTGTATTATAGAGACGCTTGCTGGGAAACTCAAAATTGAACGCTCGGCAATCTCACTTGAATTGAGTGCTAAACTCAATACCGCAACACTGAAAAAGTAATTTAAATCCCGCCATTTGGCGGGATATTTTTTACCATGTATAAAAAAGTAATACAACCCTTGTTGTTTCTCTTCGATCCAGAACGGGTTCATTACTTTACCTTTTCACTCATAAAAATACTGAGTGCAGTGCCAGGGATGCCCTGGTTTTTTCGTGTCCTTTATTTAGTCAAACATCCAAAGTTAGAGCGTGAAGTTTTTGGATTAAAATTTCCAAATCCTGTCGGATTAGCGGCTGGTTTTGATAAGAATGCAGTACTCTATAAAGCGCTTTCCAATTTTGGTTTTGGCTTTATAGAAATCGGGACCATTACGCCAAAAGCCCAGCCTGGAAACCCCAAAAAAAGGCTATTTAGACTCAAAGAAGACGAAGCGATAATCAATAGAATGGGCTTTAATAATGAGGGGGTGGAAGCAGCCATAAAGAGACTCAAATCAAATTCTAAAGTATTGATCGGTGGAAATATTGGCAAAAACAAAACAACCCCTAATGAGCAAGCAGCCGATGATTATATTTTTTGTTTTAATGCGCTCTTTGATTATGTCGATTATTTTGTAGTGAATGTCAGCTCACCCAATACGCCTAATTTGAGAGCCCTACAAGACAAAGCTCCACTCACACATCTACTCACTACGCTAAGCGCAATCAATAAAGAAAAGCAGCACCCTAAACCCATTTTATTAAAAATTGCACCAGACTTAAGTAATGCACAACTTGATGACATTATTACGATTGTTAGCGAAACTAAAATTGACGGGCTTATAGCCACCAATACTACGCTTAATCGAGAAGGATTAAAATCAGAAAATAAAGCTGAAATTGGGGGTTTAAGTGGTAAACCACTCAATAAGAGAAGTACAGAAGTAATTCGCTACATCGCCGAGAAGAGTAAAAATGCATTTCCAATTATCGGAGTAGGAGGAATCCATAGTGCTGAGGACGCGCTTGAAAAAATAAAAGCGGGTGCTTCACTGGTACAAATTTATACAGGGTTTGTCTATGAGGGACCCGCTTTAATAAAAAGGATCAATCAATTAGTACTTAGTCAAAGTAACTAAATCCTTTGTTTGGATCTATCGTAAGCAAACTTTCATAAATCAGACGTATCACGTTTTCAACATCTGTTTGGTGAACCATCTCTACAGTAGTATGCATATAGCGTAAAGGAAGTGAAATTAGGGCAGAAGCGACCCCTCCATTACTATAGGCAAAGGCATCAGTATCAGTTCCAGTATAACGAGAGGAAGCCAAGCGTTGAAAAGGAATTTTATTCGTCTCAGCAGTTTCTAGTATATGCTCGCGAAGTAAATTATGAACAGCTGGAGCATAGGATATTACAGGGCCATCACCAATTTTTGTATGTCCTTCTTCCTTCTTATTAATCATAGGCGTTGTCGTGTCGTGACAAACATCAGTAACTATTGCTACATTCGGCTTAATTGTCTGCGTAATCATTTCAGCGCCACGAAGCCCTACTTCTTCTTGTACCGAATTTGTAATATATAAACCAAAAGGAAGTTTTTTCTTGTTTTCTTTTAGTAAGCGAGCCACTTGTGCAATCATAAAACCACCAGCTCTATTATCAATAGCTCGGCAAACAAATTTGTCTTTATTTAGAATTTGAAACTGATCAGGATAAGTAATAACACACCCTACATGTACGCCCAGTTTTTCTACCTCTTTTTTATCCATAGCACCAATATCGATAAAGATATTGTCAAGCTTTGGCACTTCTTCTTTACCATTTTTTCTAGTATGTATCGCGGGCCATCCAAAAACGCCTTTTACAATTCCTTTTTTAGTATGTATATTAACACATTTTGAAGGAGCGATCTGATGGTCGCTTCCCCCATTTCGGATCACATAAATCAATCCGTCATCAGTAATATAATTGACATACCATGAAATCTCATCTGAATGTCCTTCGATAACTACTTTAAAATCAGCCTCTGGATTTATGACCCCAACAGCCGTGCCATAGGTATCCGTAATAAAGGTATCCACATAAGGTTTGAGGTAATTCATCCATATTTTTTGACCGCCACTCTCATAACCAGTGGGGGAAGCATTATTTAAATATTCCTCTAAAAATCCTAAAGCTTTTTTATCTAATATACGCATAGTCGAAGGTTGAAATTTTTGAAATTCAAAAGTAATAATAATCCCAAAGAAAAAATCTACAACACAATTAATTTGTAATTTTGAGCCCCAATTGAGACTTTGTGTTCTTGGCACGATTTGTAAAAAATGCATTTAAAGAACCTATGACCCGTTATTTACTCCTTTTCATCCTCTTTCTGCCGTTCATACTTTTGGCTCAAGAAGAAGACAGTCTAGGTTATGAGGCCCCAATGCTTTATAAATTTGAAACAGACTCAATTCCCAATTCCGGAATTCGACTTCAAGAAGTCGTATTATTTCAGCCCCTGCGTTTTAAGAGTATGAATGAACTGCGGAATTATGTCATTTTGAGAAATAGAACCTTACGTGTTTACCCCTATGCTAAATTAGCAGCAGACCGTTTAGACACCCTAACCACACGTTTAGAACAGATTGATAAAAAAAGACAGCGAAAAAAATATATTAAACGAGTTGAGGATTTTATCTATGAAGAATTTGAAGAAGAATTAAAAAAACTCTCTCGCTCTCAGGGGAGAATACTGATTAAACTTGTACACCGTCAGACAGGTGCAACTACACATGAGCTTATTAAGGAATTGCGTAACGGATGGAAGGCCATGATTTACCAAACCACTGCCTCTTTATTTAAACTTTCTTTAAAAGACACCTATAATCCCGAGGAAATTTATGAAGACTTTCTCATTGAAGACATCCTACAAAGGGCTTATGGGGACGGATTAATTGAGCTTGACCCCACCGCGTTGTCTTATAATTTAGATACTCTCTACACCCTTTGGAATAAGACGAAAACGCCCCTACAAAAGGAAAAATAATTTTTCTTCAAAAAACAGTTAAAAAAGTCATTGTTAGAAATAAAAAGGGTTTTATATTTGCATCCGCTAAAACCTCCAAGGTAAAGATGAGAAGTTTTAGTTTTACGTTCATTGAAAGAGAATACAAAATAAGAATGACAGCGCGTATCGAGAGATACAAGTAAGTAAAATCATTTTGACCGAGTCAATTTTAGTTGTTACTTTAAAAAAGAGACAACAACGAAGAGTTTGATCCTGGCTCAGGATGAACGCTAGCGGCAGGCTTAACACATGCAAGTCGAGGGGTAACAGGGGTTGCTTGCAACCCGCTGACGACCGGCGCACGGGTGCGTAACGCGTATGCAACCTACCTTCTACAGGGGGATAGTCAATAGAAATGTTGAATAATACCCCATACGATCATGAATTGGCATCAATTTATGAGGAAAGTTC
>Ga0181575_10000079_pt1 | contig 70526 bp, 74 predicted proteins | sample 101ome_23_FD_145599 | JGI IMG/M metagenome (GOLD analysis project Ga0181575, IMG submission 145599) | Coastal salt marsh microbial communities from the Groves Creek Marsh, Skidaway Island, Georgia - 101411CT metaG (spades assembly) | ecosystem: Environmental > Aquatic > Marine > Intertidal zone... | reverse complement strand
GCTTGTGCATCATTTTTTTGAGTTTTATTTTGCTTTGCCTGCGTCATAAGCCATGCTTACATCACAACTGAAAAAGCGTCCAGAATTGTCTTGCGCCTAGGCAATTTTCCGTCTAAGCACCGCCTACATCAGGCTGCTGTAGCTCAGTGGTAGAGCACTCCCTTGGTAAGGGAGAGGTCGGTGGTTCAATCCCACTCAGCAGCACCATTCCACCTAGTCCACCGATACCCCTGCAAATGCAGTGGCCAGCTGCAGCGGTTCGGTTACAGGATCCAAAGGCTATACCGTGCGCGCATTAGAAGCCCGCAGTGGCATACCCAAAAGCACGGTACACCGAAAGCTGCAGCACCTTGAAAAACTTGAGTTGATAGACTTGAACAGAGGACGAATGGCAATCGCATCTGATGAGTTTGGTCGCTCTGTCCTTGCCAGTCAGCTACCCGATGGCAAGTCAATCACCGATCGTCACGTTAATCGCATCCTTGATTTGTTATGAACCTGGGAAACATCGTCTGATTATCTCGCGTTTTGCAGCAACAGTGAACCAAAGCCTGAAATTAGGATGAGTGATAAGCCAACGAATGATAGCCCATCGGGCCAATCCCCAAATATAACCAATCCTGCAACACTTGCAGAAATCAATTGGCTATAAACCAACGGAGCGATTAACGTCGCTTCGGCCCAGCGATTGGCAAGGACAAGTAAGTAATTCCCAGCCGCTGAAAAAATCGCACTTAGACAGATTAAAAAATAAGACTCGGCATTCAGAGATAATAGCGGTTCAGAAATCCCAACAGGTAAAAGGACGAAGGATCCGATCATAAGTTGCGAGATAAGCAAAAGCGGTGCTGGAAATGCACCTGCCACCAAACGCGTCGTTACCAGATAGGAACCGTAGCAACAGCCCGCCAACAAGGCGAAAAAAATGCCCGAAGACATTCCAAAACCAGGCTGGACCACCATCAAAACACCGATGAACCCCACCAATAACAGCAATGTTTTGGATCGCGATACGGCCTCGCCCATAAACAAATACGCGATCCCGTATGAGACAATGGGCCCGATGAAAAAGGCGCCATATACATTTGCAATGGGTTCTGTTTTCAGCGCCGTGAGGATTGAAAATATGCCACCGCTGATGAAGCAGCCTCGCAACAGTACACGCCGGTCACGCAGCATTAAAAAATCGGATTTACTGACCCTGACAAAGGGGAACAGCAGTACCGCTGCCAGCGCAAAGCGTGACCATGCAACCAGACCCGGTCCCACACCCCGCGCCGTAAGAAGTTTGCCTGCCGTATCCCCGAAAACAACCAATGACACCGCAACAAATGTGACCAGCGCAAGTTTGAAAAGATTGACCTGAACACTCACAATTCATCACCGCATAGGGTTTACATTTTCATCACAATGCATGTTGTGCTGCCTGTTGCGTATAATTTTCCTGTTTCTGCATCAATGATTTCCGCCGTTGCCACACCTGTTGAACGCCCGACATGGTTTGTCACGCCAATTGCTTGAATTTGCCGATTTTGCGGAATGGATTTGATAATGTTCACTTTATATTCAAGCGTTGTGTAAATTGACCCCTTGGGAACCTTTGTCATCACTGCACACGCCATGGCGCTGTCCAATAAGGTTCCATACCACCCGCCATGCACAGTCCCCATCGGGTTGAACGCATCAAAGCTTGGCGCACCCGAAAATACCACACGACCCTCGGCAACTTCGGTCAGGTAATATCCAAGCGTTTTGCCAATCGGTGGTGATGGATAGCGCCCATCCAAAATCCCTTGCATGAACTCCAGACCGCTTATTTCACGCATTTGATCCAGGTTCAGTAATTCGGACATGGAATTTGCGTGAAATTGGTTTGGCAACATGTCACTTACTCTTTGCTATCCACTTTCGCGCGCCCAAAGTCTGGTGCGTCTGTGTCTTGTCCTGCTTCAATAATGCCACGTCGAATGGAACGCGTACGGGTGAAATAATCATGCAACATCTCTCCATCCCCTGTACGGATGGCACGCTGAAGCGCGAACAGCTCTTCCGTGAACCGTCCAAGAATTTCTAGGGTCGCATCCTTATTCGTTAGGAACACATCCCGCCACATTGTCGGATCACTGGCTGCAATGCGGGTGAAATCACGGAACCCAGCCGCCGAATATTTGATCACTTCGCTATCGGTGACCCGCCTTAGATCATCGGCAACGCCCACCATCGTATAGGCAATTAAGTGGGGTGTATGCGATGTCACGGCCAACACCAAATCGTGGTGATCAGGGTCCATTTCATCAACGTTTGATCCGATCCCCACCCAAAAATCTCGCAAACGCTGAACTGCATCCGCATCTGTTTCGGGCATCGGAATCAACAAACACCAGCGATTGTCAAACAAGGTTGCAAAACCACTTTCGGGTCCAGAATGTTCGGTACCCGCCAATGGGTGTGCAGGAATGAAATGAACATCTGCGGGCAAATGCGGGGCAACTGCGTTAATCACAGACCGTTTCACCGATCCCACATCGCTGATGGTTGCACCAGATTTTAAAACGGGCGCGATATCCCGTGCAACTGATCCCATTGCCCCAACAGGGACACATAGAACGACCAAATCCGCATCACGCACCGCATCCTGAACAGTGTCACACACACGATCACATAACCCAATTCGGCGCGCCGTATCGCGCGTTTCTGCGGAACGGGCAAATCCCGTGACCTCACCCGCGAGGCCCGCGCGTTTAATTGCCCAGTACATAGAAGAGGCAATCAACCCCAATCCAACGAGGGCTACGCGATCGTATACCTTAGTCATTCTTCTGCCCTTTGAATTGCCCAACGGCATGCGCAACACGGCGACAGGATGCTTCATCTCCGACAGTAATACGCAAGCATTCGGGCAAATTATACCCCCCAACGCGGCGCACAATCAGGCCCTGTGATTTTAGATATTCATCACAAGCCTCAGCTTCTTCCTGAGAGTTAAACCGCGCAAGAATGAAGTTTGTCATAGATGTATCAGAGGCCACTCCATGTTCGGCCAAGGCATTTGCCAACCAAGCACGCAGACGTGTGTTTTCGTCCCGACACTGATCTGCATAGGCCTGATCCTTGACCGCCGCCTCTGCGGCCGCAAGTGCAGGAAGGGACACATTAAAGGGGCCGCGAATGCGGTTTAGCGTGTCAATAATATGCTTGGGTCCATAGCCCCATCCAACGCGTAAACCTCCAAGTCCGTAGAGTTTGGAAAAGGTGCGCGTCATGACAACATTTTCGTAGGAATGCACCAAACGCGTACCGCCATCATATCCTTCGACATATTCCGCATAGGCCCCGTCCAAGACCAAAATTGTATGTGACGGAATGCCCTCAGCCAGACGGCGCACCTCTGCCTCGGCAATCATGGTGCCTGTTGGATTATTTGGATTAGCAATAAAGACGATTTTGGTGCGTTCATTACAAGCTGCCAAAATGGCGTCCACATCGGTCAAGCGACGATCCTCTGGGACTTCAACAGGTGTTGCGCCTGCTGCCAGCGTGGAAATGCGATACATCGCAAATCCATGTTCGGTGTGAATAACCTCGTCCCCTGGCCCCGCATAGGCATAGCAAAGGAAACTGATGATTTCGTCACTGCCCACGCCGCAAATGATATTATCGCTCCACAAATCAAAAGCTTCTGCAATCGCCTTGCGCAATGGCAAATGGTCCGTTGACGGATAGCGGTGCAACATATGCGCAGTTTTACCCAGCGCCTCAATCGCGGCGGGCGATGGTCCAAAGGGGTTTTCATTTGAACTTAGCTTAACCGTATTTTCGGCACCTGTGGCGTGTGAGCTTCCGGCCTGATAAAGCTCGATGTCCATAATCCCAGGTTGGGGCTGAATCTTTGGCATGCTTAACTCCATTGTTGTGACCTTCATACGCGGCGAATTTTATCAATGCCAGAGGCAAAACAAAAAAGGCCGCGGCGGTTCCCCGTCGCGGCCTTTTGCTGAAGACTGAAACTCTTAGTTTTGAGCGTAGTATTCGATGACGAGGTTTGGTTCCATCATCACTGGATATGGCACATCGCCAAGACCCGGTGTGCGAACGAATGTTGCAGTCATCTTTGAATGGTCCGCTTCGATGTAGTCAGGAACATCACGCTCTGCCAACTGTACCGCTTCTAGCAATACTGTCATTTGCTTTGAACGATCACGTACTTCGATCACGTCACCCTCTTTTACACGGTATGACGGAATATTCACACGCTTGCCGTTCACTGTGACGTGGCCGTGGTTTACGAACTGACGGGCCGCGAATACAGTTGGAACGAACTTGGCGCGATACACAACAGCGTCCAAGCGGCGCTCTAGTAGACCGATTAGGTTTTCACCTGTATCGCCCTTCATACGGTCCGCATCAGAGAAGACGCGGCGGAATTGTTTCTCGGTCAAATCACCGTAGTAACCTTTCAACTTCTGCTTTGCGCGAAGCTGTAGACCGAAGTCAGACAATTTGCCCTTACGCGCCTGACCGTGCTGGCCTGGGCCATATTCACGACGGTTGAATGGTGATTTTGGACGACCCCAGATGTTTTCGCCCATGCGGCGGTCAATTTTATACTTGGCAGCGGTTCTTTTTGTCATCGCTGATCTCCTTCGTTATGGTCGAGGCCACATGGCCACTATGAAGGGCGTTGTCCTTTTACCCGAAGGTACGACAGGCATCCTCTTGCGAGGGCCACCAACACCAATGAATGCGCGGCTTATATAGACTCGCTCCACAGAGTCAATGCACATATCAATTGAATCTTATGCCTGTCACTTTAGTTTTTGTGCGGGGGCCACTTTTAGATGCACATGAACATTCTTGAACACATAGACGCGCTGTTGGAAATAGAACGTCAGAGCCTGCAGAATTCGGGTGAGTTGGACGATGCCACAATCACTGAATTCTTCGAATTGCGAACCCAATCGGTAAAGGTGATCGTGAATTTCAGCGGCGGCATTCAAAAGGAATGTTGGCGTGTGACACAATCGAATGGATCCTACAGCGTTGTCTACATGCCCGAGGCGGGATATTTTTCACTTTGTGTCGATAGCGCATTGGGACCACTTGATATTGGTGTGCACGGGCCTGCCATTCGTTGTTTTTCATCCGTTTGAAATCCACCCCAACGCCCTACTTATATCATTAAAACGGGGGAAATCATGCGTCTATTCTCAGGTCTTTTGATGCTGATTGCGTCATCTGGATTGGCAGAGGATGAAACATTTATCTGTCAGGCAAATGGGTTTGGAATACAGCCACAGATCACGGTTCACCACGATACCACCAACGATTTATTGCAATTCGATAGCGGGTTCAGTTTTGCGGGCCAGAACAACCCCAAAACGCCAATCGCGGAACGCGGGGCAGAAAGCCTGTGGTTTAAAGCAAAGATTAAGGGTGACGTGATGAAAACAACCTACAACGTGTACCTGTATGACAATTGGATTTTGGTAGAAACAATCGAATTGCCCGTTTTAGAAGAACCCTGCACCCCGATGACATGCGAGGAACAGCAAACGATTTACCGACTTAAACCCTGTACGCTGGCTGATTGACGCTTGGTGATGCGCCATAGCGCGTAAATTGCACAAACTTTCAGTGCGCTGGGCACCAACGCATATGCCACACTAAGATGATAGATACCCAAAAGCGTGGGGGATGCAGGATCAAACCCAGACACCTCTAGTCCTGGCAAAACAAGCCCTACGGCAAGCGCCAAAGCCAGCTTTGAAGACAGCGACCAATAACCAAAGGCCTCTTCACTCGGGACATCTGTGCGTTGTAAAAATTTGATAAAAATCATGGGCAGTAGGGTCAGGTCGGCTCCGGTCAAAACGCCCGTGATCCCACAAATGATTGCGAAAGCAACAATATCTCCGGCCCCGAGTGTAAAGGTAACCACAAACGCGATCAGGGACGCCAACATTGCCACCCCTAACACCCACTCAATCTCATATTTTTTCGCCAATTCCGTCCAAATCGGAACCGAACACGCCGCGGCCCCAAAGAAGAGCAATAATAACGGTCCAGACGCCGTTGCAGATCCAATCGCGTATTCGACGTAGAACAGGAATAAGGTGGACGTGATCGCCACAGGTATCGCGTTCACAAAGGCAAGTATCAAATAGGGGCGGATTCGAGCCTCAGGGACCCCCAACGTGAATTTTTCCGACGTCGACACAGTTTCACCCGACCAAATATTGTGCATTAGCAGGATTGCAACAACCGTTACACTGATCAAAAATCCACCGAACAAAGTGTAGGGGTCATGACTTATCTCTGTGAAAAGTGTTGGGGCAATCGCGGACAAGCAAATTCCAATCAACTGCCCCGCTTCACGCCAACGCGCAACGATAGGCTGTGCTTTGTCCGCAAAATTATTTACGGCGTGCGTGTAGAGCAAGATCACAGACAAACTGTACCCCGTAAACAATAGGATCAGAGACAACGCAAACCAAATCGTTGGGTTGATAGGCGCAGTCACAATAAACAGCCCAAGCGCTCCGATGATGATTATTGCCCCTGCACCAGCAGACAAAAGACGGCGAGGAAGAAAGCCAATTGTAGATAAGCGGCCCAACAGCGGATCTTGAACGAAATCCACCACCCGCAGCGCAAACATGATCGCCCCCAGTGAGGCCAAAGATACACCATATGTATCCGAAAAATACTTTGGAGCGTGCAGATAGATCGGCAATCCAACCGTCCCCACCATCACACCAAACAGGCCAACCGCCATGAGTATTCTAATATTAGGTACGTTCTTAGACACTCTCGCTGCCTTTGCGGTTCATATATTGTTTACGCTGGGCAACACAACGCAGATCACCCAGCGTGGGCGGGATGATGTATTGCGATTTTTTAAGGTGAAGCAAGTGGCGGCCCGTTATGCAGACCTGACGGTCAAGCAGTCTCTTCTTGGATAACTTCATCCTCTAGCAGACGTCGCAACTTTAATTGCGCAGTCGCATCAAACTTACCATCCGTTAGGAATGTCTCTAGCGGTATCATTTCGCACCCTTCAGGCTCGTTTGCCGCAACTTTGTAGTCATCATATTCATAGATAACAAAGCGACCGTTTTGCCCTTCTATAAATGTATACCAATGCGAGCGGTCTAAGTTCAGACCTTTATGTACTTCGTAAAACGCATTTGTATTGTTGATCGGCATATCTTCTTCCTCTGTTGGCGCTAACAGATTATTCGGCGCTTTTGGGTTTGCAAGAACAAAATAGGGTCAATGAAACGGTGCTGCCCAAGCATTGGATCGATAAGTGAAGGCAGCACCGCAGTGTGGGCGCACTGAAGTGGCCGTACCATGAAGTTAGCTTTGTGATCTGAACATTCAATCTTCTCGTAAAAAGTACATCTGCGCCAACAGAAACGAGAAGAACGATATGAAACGTATGAAAAATATTTTGAGCTTTTTTAGACTACAATTTGAACACAAAGAGTTGTTCTGGGACTGGTACATCACTAAAGGCTGGCAAAAACGGCAAAAACGGCAAAAACGATAGTTGATGCTAGTCTCAGCATACTTAGCTAAATCCTAGCTTTGTAGCGACAGCACCTTAAGTTTGAATGCTGCGGATGACCCCGTCAAAGAATTTAAGTATTGTTAATCACCCGCAGCAAGTTCGGCAGAGGGACAACTTCTGCCTAAGAGGAAACGGAACGATAACAATCCGTTTGTAAATTTATATTGACAGTAAAAGCAAAATTAGTCAACGACATATGGTCGTGCAGCAATCATGGACCATAGGGATTCATACTCAAGATTGCTGCACTATTCCAGCACTTTATCAGTGCGCCAACACAAGAAGAAAGTAAGCTTATGTAATTTTTTATTTACACTTATGGAGGGGTAACTTCAATACTGAAAACCACCTAAACATTTGTTTGCTTAGGTAATCCGAATGTGGATAGGTGAGCGTACATTCAAGTTTGCATCCATGATGCTACTAATGAAAAATTGAAAAGGCCCACCAGAAACAGGTGGGCCTCTATACCTTCAGGGCTATAGTCTGGGGAAGATGCCCTGGCGGCTTCAAACAGAGAACTGCGTAGCCGTTGGCGGGCGTTTAGGAGATGGGAGGCCAACAAGCAAGGACTTTCAACGGCCTGCGACAATTAGTAAGCACAAGTATATGTCAGTATCTGACACTGCTTTTTAAGTTTAGATCAGTTAAGAAAGGCCAATGTGGTGCTAGAAAAGCAAATGACCGCCTCGGGAGGAAACCTCTCTTAGCGGTCATTCTGTCTAATCAAATCTGCTAGTTACCTTCATCGGGATTGCCCCCAAATCCTGCAGTCCAGGCCTTGTTCCGGTTGCCCTTCACTCTACCGTTCCTGCCGACGCCGACAATTGTTTAAACCGAAGTTCGCTCAACCATCAATGTCTGTAATCCAACAGTTGAAACTTGTTTTGAACTTAAACCCAATTGCTTGTTTTAAGTCCTAAATTTCGTTTCCCCCAGACTAGATTAAATTTAAGATCACATAAGTTTGCAGATCTACCAAGCACGATTTGCACGAAAAATGTAGTTCCACAGGCTTATCAACAACTTTTATGACTTATGCACAGATTATCCACAAAATCATACACAGAATTTTAAAAATACCTGGGTTAGAACAACGAGGTATTTGATTCGTGTAAGTGATGCAAGAGGATTTCCGACCAAGGTCAAAAGCCCATTTTGACGGCTCTAATGCGATCGGCTTTACGTTTACGCTTAATTGCCTCTTTTGCCTGCCGTGCTTTCTTTACCGACGGCTTCTCATAAAATTCCTTTGCACGCATTTCTCTTAATAGTCCTTCACGCTGCATCTTTTTCTTCAGCACACGCAAAGCCTGATCAACGTTATTGTCTCTTACATCAACGTGAAGCATTTATAACTAGCCTACTATCTTTGAACATTGGTAGAGGTAGACCTACAAATGAAGTTTCTTCCGACTCGCAAAACAAATGGGACGTAAAGGCCCACCTCTTATTTTACAGTGATGCAGTTACCATCCATTTCTGGCACAAAATCGACAACGTGGTACAAAATCGACGCAATATTAAGCAGAGAAAATATTTTGTGCGCATTTGGTCGTTATTAGCTGCGCCATTAACCCACTGACCTAGTACCTGCAAAATATACCTATCAGCATAAATCTACTGTGCTTTATCATTGACCTTATCGATACCGAAGCGAGCGTTGTTCAAATACTTTCTTCAACGCAAAAATTATCTGCAACCCGACATATTGCAAAAGTGTCTTCTCTAATTATCTATCGCATCAAATAATGGAGAAAAACATGACGGTACAGACCCACGACTTTGAGGCCGATACAGGCAAAATTCTGAACATTGTGATTAACTCTCTTTATTCTGACAGAGACATATTTTTGCGTGAACTATTGTCCAATGCCTCTGATGCGATCCACAAACGAAAATTCCTTGGGCAAACAGAACCTCAACTTCTCAACAGCAGTGAAGACGAAATTTCAATCAACGTCGATGAAAAGAAGAAAACAATCGAAATCATCGATACTGGCATTGGATTGAGTGCAGATGATCTAACTGAAACATTTGGAACGATTGCACGTTCTGGAACATCATCGTTTTTAGAAGCCATTGGTGAAAATACTGATAACAAAGACGCAGCTAAGACACTTATAGGTAAATTTGGTGTGGGTTTTTATTCTGCCTTTATGGTTGCTGAAAAGGTAGTAGCCACAACAAGAAAAGCGGGCGAAGACGATACACTCATTTGGGAAAGTGACGGCAAAACTGGTTACACCATCACTTCATCAAGTGATGCACATGAGACTGGTACTTCGATCAAACTCTTCTTGCGCAAAGATGCGAAGGAATATGCTGACAGTCAGAGACTGAAGACACTTGTTAAAAAATATTCGGATCATATTCTCGTTCCAATTTTTGTAACTGCAAAGGATGCAGAGAAAGAACAGGCCAACAGCGCACAAGCGCTTTGGACAAGATCACCTTCAGAGATTTCTGCGGAAGAATACTCAGAATTTTACAGAAGCAGCTTGGGTGCGTTCGATGAACCGTTCATCACCCTACATAACAAGACAGAGGGATCCATAGACTTCACTAATCTGTTGTTTGTCCCAAAGACTGCGCCTTTTGACCTGTTTGAACCAGAACGAAAAACAAAAGTCAGCCTCTACATCAATCGTGTATTTATTAGCCAAGATGTCGACGGGATAATTCCAACATGGTTACGTTTTGTTAAAGGTATCTTGGATACGACAAGCCTGGATCTGAACGTTAGCAGAGAGATGGTGCAGAACAGTCCTGTCATCAAAAAAATTGCAAAGTCTGTCACTAAAAAAGTTCTGTCAGAACTGAAGAAGAAACTGAAAAAGGACGAGGCTGAATACGATGCATTTTGGGAACAATTCGGCAAGGTTCTGAAAGAAGGTCTGTACGAGGATTTTGAAAATCGTGAAAAAATTGCAGAGATTACTCGAGTTTATTCGCTGAAACATGAAAAACTCATCAGCCTCGATGACTACATTGCAGAAATGGGCGAAAAACAGGACAAGATCTACTACCTAGCGGCCGATACCCTCAAGCAGGCGAAGTCGAGTCCGCACTTAGAGGGCTTCCAGGCTAAGGGCGTAGACGTTCTTCTCATGACAGATCCTATTGATGCATTTTGGATGTCTCAGATGGTTTCCTTCAAGGAAAAGGCTTACTTGTCAATTTCACGAGATAAGTATGATCTGTCAGACTTGGATGATGAAGCTGCAGCAGAAGCATCAGATGATGAGGAAACCAATACAATCGCTGCGTTGATCAAAGAGTGCATCACTGACTTGGTTGAAGATGTCAAACCAACAACAGCACTAGTGGATAGCCCCGTAAGGCTCGTAGCGGGTGAAGGTGGATTAGACTTCAACCTCGAAAGAATTCTTAAAGCACAAAATCCCGACTTCGAAGGCGGCAAGAAGGTATTGGAGGTGAATTGCAATCACGACCTAGTGAAAAAGATTCCGTCACTGTCACTAGACTTGCAAAAGGCCGTAAGCAGAATCTTGTTCGAACAAGCAAGAGTCCTTGACGGTGAAATGCCGTCAGATCCACAGCAATTCTCAAGAGATCTAATTGCCCTAGGAAACGCCCTTTAAGACAATCGGTAGCCGCTAACCAACTTCAGAAGCGGCTACCATTTTTTTACCCATTCCATAAGAACTTCGATTGGATAGCCTGAACCATAGCCCTGCCCTACTCCGTCAGTTGCCCAACCTCCGATTTGATCGGCGAACACTTAGGCCGTACAAAGCAGCAGATTAATGAGGCTGTCGGTCGCTTGTTGGAACTAGGTCTATTGAAAAGTGCAAGTGGCGGAAGATTATTCGTTAATAACTCTGCATAAGATAGCCTCTTTACCTTCTTGACCAACCTTTATTGCAGTCAATAGGGTCAAGAGCATGTGTGCTGATACAATGATATAATTTGGGATTTTGAAATGGCTAAAACTGTGCTGATTACCGCAGGAGCGAGTGGCATTGGGAGCGCAATGGCAACTCAGTTCGATGCAAGTGGGGCTACGGTTTGGATAACTGATATTGATCAATCAGCACTTGATAAATGTCCTAAACACTGGCGAAAAAGTCGCGCAGACGTGCGGTCTGCCTCTGAAATGTCAGACGTCTTTAGAAACATTACTGATGAGCTAGGACAGCTCGATGTTGTTTGTGCTAATGCGGGAACGGCTGGACCAACAGCCTTAATTGAAGAACAATCGATAGAAGAGTTCGCAGATTGTTTGGACGTGAATATCAAAGGCGCGTTTTATACGGCGCGCGGAGCACTCCCAATGATGAAACAACAAGGCAGTGGCTCAATAATTTTTACTTCGTCAACTGCTGGGCTATACGGTTTTCCATACCGCGCCCCATATTGCGCTAGTAAATGGGCGGTAATAGGCATGATGAAAACTATTGCAATGGAAGCTGGTCCCTACGGTGTACGCGCCAACGTAATCGCGCCTGGATGCGTCGAAGGCGAACGTATCGACGGCGTGATAGAACGAGAAGCCAGACAAAAAAATACAACACCTGAAGCGGTTCGTGCAGCGTATGAGGCAGGAACATCACTACGCAGCTTCGTAAGTGCTCCGGACATTGCCAATATGGCTGTATTCTTATCTTCAGATCAGGCCAAAATGGTAAGTGGACAAGTAATTCCTGTAGACGGACATACCGAAAACCCTGATCCAAAAGTTGTCTAGACGGATGTGAAAAATATAAAAGCAGTGCTTGCGCTGAACTTGATGGAGCGTTGGTCAACCGAGTTATAAAATCGTCAGGTATTCTTTCAGCTCTTTACGTTTTGTACCAGAGCTGTACGCACTTAAGGTCTGACAATCTTTAGTAATAAATGGTCCCCACACCTCTTTACCAATGGGCATTTCGTCGGCAATAATTGATTTCGCTACCTTCATTGAATTACATACCGGTTTATTTGAAACGAAAAATCCTTCAACATAAGCTGGCTCCGCCAAGCGTATCACCTTGTCGAAGCTATTGTTTGCTTCTTGGGCATCGAGCCAATGCCAGAGACCATTTGAAGAAAAATTTCCGCTACCTTCATAACGAACGTGGAGTTTTTCTATCATACCAACACGCCCCACCTTCACATTGAGGGGCACTGGATCAGAAAGTGCAAGGCCTGGTATATCCATAATTGGCGCATACCTGATTTCTACGTATGCGATCGTTGTATTCAATCGTACCAACAAATGTGAAAGCGAAATTTGCAAAGGAAAATAACCATCGATCACTTCGTTAAAAAAACATAAATTTTCTCCAATGTCTCTACGTGGCATCTTTTAAAAAAGCCCAAAATATTCTTTTTGCTCCCAGTCAGAAATGCTCATCAGATACCTATCCCACTCAAATCGCTTCAGAGTTGCCATATAACTTTGAAAATCATCACAAAAATATTTTGGAAATAACTTACTGCGCTCAAAGGCTTCGATTGCTGAATAAAGATTTCTAGGAAGTTCTTGGGCGCCTTCATAGGGAGTGTCTGTTGCACTTGGTGGCTTTAACCCTCTGGTTATGCCATCTAAGCCTGATACAATTTGTGCCGCAATAGCGTAAAACGGGTTTGCTGAAGTGTCTGCAACTCTATTCTCAATTCTGGAGGCCGGATCGTTCGGGTGCATAAGCACTCGCAGCATAGCTCCTCTGTTATCTCTACCCCATTGAATTAGGTTGGGCGCCAATTCATAGGGTGTGAACCGCTTATAGCTGTTTACTGTGGGATTAGTGAGCAAACAGCAAGCTTCCGCGTTTTCCAACAATCCGGCTATCCAGCCATTAGCCTCATTTGACAGCAGACCTTCTTCTTTAGGCACAAAAGCCGGATTGCCGCTAGTCGTTATCAATGATTGATGGAGATGCCAGCCATTTGCAGCTGCGTTTGGTAATGCAGGTTTTGGCATAAAACTCGCGTGCAAACCTCGCCTAAAGCACACTTCTTTAACCATGGTTCGGAAAAGAACAAATCTTTCTGCTTGAGTTTGTGGATCAGCTGCAGCGAAAGTGAATTCGAATTGGCTTGGTCCCATCTCAATTTCGATTGATTGAGGCTCAAGACCTAACGCCTGAGACATCCTTCGAAGCTCATCCAGAACCTCTTCAACTTCTGAATATTTTGTTTCTGTAAGGTATTGATAGCCTTGTGTGAGGTTTTCAGTTTTAACCGGTGTTGCTGGCATTGTTGCTTTTTCGTGGCTCAGACACTCATCAATCGTCCTAAATATCTGAAATTCAATTTCCAAACCGAAAATTGCTACGTATCCAGCTTCCTTCAAAGCTTTTTGGGCAGTAGACAAAATAGCGTCCGATGAAATTGAAATTTCATTTCCATTTCGATCTTCGACTGAACAGAATATTAATGCTGATTGTGGAGACCAAGGAATTTGGTAAAATCTTTTTGGGTTTGGGCGGAGAATTACATCATTTGCTCCATTAAATGTCACACCGGCGACTTCTCCAATACCAGACCATATGGGGAATGCAGTGCGATGCGAAGTATCTTTTAATAGTAACGTGGAAGGAACTTTTACGCCGTTCTCAAATGCTGATTTTAAAGCGGTCGCAACAAGTGTTTTGCCTCTCAAAATTCCATGCTGATCAACGAAAACGACCCTAACAGTCTCAATGCCTTCAGCATTGATCAGTTCTAAAATTTGGTTTTCATCAGTTTTCAAATTGAAGCATCCCATGGACATAAATTGCGCCTGTCGAAATCAGCTGCTTGGCTAGCTTTCTCCCAATTAGAAGTTTTCGTAATCGCGTCGTTTGAAAGTGGCCCTTTAATTTTACCCGTCGCATAATCTTTCATTGGTAATTGATCGAGTTTATGACTTAGCAAGTCTGCGATCGCTTGGCGAAGCATTCGTCGATATCTTATTATAGCAACGTCCGAACGGCCTAGATGTTCCTGAGTTCTATCTTGAATTGGCCCCATTCCCTCCACAGCCCATTGATCATGGACGTTTATGTCTAAGCCCATGCCGGTGTAGGTTTCGAATTTTTGCTCGCGAGGATCGTAATTGTAGTTATTTTCCGCATTCTTTCTTGGGGCATAATCAGGAACAGTGTGTTCTTGCAAACGTTGCTCTCGCATCAATCGCTTGTTAACCGGCTTATCAAAACTCGTGAATACAGAATACCAATAGCAGTTTTCATTATCTATCGGGACATGCCATTGCGTTATTGTCATTTCACGCGACATGGGAATACAGATCGCCTGTGGAAAAATCTGGTTCGTTACTCGTACGTGAGTAAGGCCATTTTTCATGTGTCGAAGAGCAGTGATTTTCAATCCATACTCTGTTTCATTAACCAAAATCTCAGGGCGAGGATACTCCCGAAGTATCTTTGTCATTGGTATGTCGGTATTTGCAGCCGTGTCTCTAAATTGCTTACCATATCCTTCCATTGGGTCTTCATCTTGTAAAAATCGATGTAAAAAGGAAGCGTGAGCAGGGTCAATGCCAACCTCAAGTGCCTGAAGCCAGTTGCAGCGCCATAACCCTTTGAATGCAAAAACGTGCGTATCTGGTGCTCTGAAACAATCAAAATTTGGAAACTCAGGGGGCTCCCCACTTCCTAAATATGCAAAAATAACACCGTTTTTTTGCACTGTTGGATATGTTGGTCCGTCTATATCTATTTCGATTTCTTCCGCTCGTGGGATTACCGTCGGAGAATAATTTTCATCTAATAGCCGGGTCACTAACTTAAACCCACTACGGTCCTTCACCAATGCCAACTGTTCACTCAATAAGTTAACTGCAAAGGGTAGACCAAACGCGATATCATCGCAGAGTGCCGCGGGCTGCCAATACTGTCGGAGTAGCAACCCAGCATCATCATTAGGGCCGATGCGCGTGATTTGATCATTTAATTGTTGACTAATCATTCAGCCTTCTCACTTCCTGGTATTTTTGCATAGATAATCCCATCCATTTCCATAACTGGAACCATTGGAATTTTTATCTGAGTGTACATCTTGGAACCCACTGGCTCAGCTGGTTGCTCAACACATTGCCCAGTTCTGTCAAAGTGCCAGCCATGAAAAGGACAACGAATTCCATTATCTTCTAGACGACCATAGCAAAGATCGGCTCCGCGATGGGGACAATTCCTCCCGATTAGACCTAGATATCCCTCGTCATCTCGAAAAAGAATATACTGATTTTTGCCCAGTGCTATTGGAACTAACGCTCGCGAGCCTTCTAAATTACTAGAACGCGAAATCTCCACCCAGTTTTTCTCTTGAAGTGGGTCATGTTCCATGATCATTAGTACCCAAAACAACTTGCTTTTTTACAGTCTATGAGCACAAACCTAATTGAAGCAAGTTTTATGTAGATCAAGTTGATATCGATTAATGCCTAAAAACATACCGATTGTGATATCCAATATATTTCCGCCGTTTGACTGATACGTCAATTACTCTTTCCCCAATCTTGTCTTCGAACCCCCACTGCATGGGGATCATCGGGGGGCATTCATCGGAGAGTACTAGGGCGCCAATATCTTTGCAGATTTCGAGACCCTCAGTAGCAGTCGTATTTACCCCTGAATTAGTAAACGTCGTTAAGTCAGTTTACTAATTGAGTTCATTAGAAAGCCGAAGCAACCTGAAAGCGTACATGAGAACGACTAGGCATACGGCTAACCCAAGCGTATCCCCGACAACATACCCGACTAATGCACTTAATGGTGTATCTGCAAATTGTAGCCAACTCAAAGCTAAACCATTAACAACAGATGAAGTCGCACCAGCTATTACGAAGTATTTCCAAGTACTGATTTTGTTACCTATATCTTCTTTTTGTACAACAACCGTTGCTCCAAGAAAGCCAATGTAACAAGCGACCATACTTACAATAGGAGATAACACATCTAACTCAGAACCAGATGTGTTAGACAACGCCCAAAACAGATAGCTAGCTGGCAGCATATGCAAAACTGCTTTCCAGCCTAGGTAATGGAAGGCAATCACACGTATCCCATGAGGTAAAAATATCAAACCTATTTCTGGTATTGCATACTGGGATAGGAGACTTTGTGCTGGGATCACAAAGCCCAACGTAAGTGAACTCGCAACAATGAAAGCAATGCTAACGATTACAAAGTGATCGACATGATTTTTCAAACTCTAAAACTTCCCGATTTTTGATTTACACTGTCAGGTATGAACCATGAGAACCTTCAACTCTTTTTAATTTACCGTGTTCTTCTAATTTGTTCAGCGCACGAAATATTGAAGGTCTGGATATAGAGGTCGTTAATTCATGGGCCAGTATTGCCTTTGTCTTTGCGACACCATCAAGCTGCTGCAAATCAGATATGGCGAGTAGCACAGCTTTTTCATGAGATGACATTGAGCCAAGGCCCAAGTCCTTCTCTAGTTGTTGCACGACTTTTTTGAGGTCAATCAGATTTGAAATTCTTGTTTGCATAAATCTGACTTAACGCCCTTGCGTTCAAAATTCAACTTCAGACCATAATCAACAATCACATGTCTCTCGAGTGCCAATGTGGGCATCGCAAACATTGATTTTCGGGGCGCCAGCATCACCCTAAAAATATGGTCGAGTGGTTTTGGCTCCAATACTTGCGGGCAACCCCTACCGATCCTGTTGCTCGTCAGTTTATTTATCAGCATAATAGTCTGAAATAATTTCGCGGGCGTTTATCTTAGCAGCCCCATATTTTTTAATTACAGATTGTACCGTACGTATATCCGTGGCTTCACCATCTTCATTAATTAAGGTTTTGTCGACATATCGTTGTTCATCGCCAAATACCTCGACAGATATTGCGGCAGTGTATTTATAAGTTGGGCGATATTTGTTTAATTCGTACTCTTCAACCTGCATGACAATTTCAAAATACTCATCGACACTTACATCAATCTCGTGCGGGAAAAGATTGAGGGCATCGTTTGGGAGTGTCTCGGTAGTATCGTAAAATTCTAAGTAAAACGAACTATCGTCTCGGAAATCCGCTTGTATGTCATATTGTCTTGCTAACTCTATGATGGTTTCGGCACGCTCAATCCATCTTTGTATAAATGACTGTGAATATTCACCAAGTTCCCAAATAACTTCGCGACCACCTACCCTTACCGTCACCGTGGGCTGCGCTGGCGCTGCATCTGGCACAATATCCGATGCATCTAAATCGGCTGCACTAATTTTTTTATACAGCAAATAGCAAATCCAAGTAGGTACACCGAAAATTATTGCGATAGTCATTAGATACAACGGCTGTATATCGCTCTCCAGCATAGCGAGGAGAATTGTCACAACAGCGGTCAAGCCTAGCAACGCACCCAACGCACCTACAATAATCTTAAAAACAAATCTGATTAGCACCATGCAGCTTATGCTAATCGTGTGTGGTGGATCAGTAAACGATCTTTAGACAACCATAGACTTAGCCTTCTCAAGCACCTCATCGTTTCGACGCAGCCACCCGCGCCCGTATATCTCGAACGTTTTTAAGCTGCGGTAATATGCTTCACGTGCTTCGGCGTATTTATCCAGCAAGGTTGTAGGCTCCATGTTGAACACCATCGACAATGTCTTCGGCCCAATCTTGCCATCCTGCGTTGCCATGACTACCCGCTGCAATCTTTTAGCCGCACGCGATGGCCCCGCATTCACACCAAAGTCGGCGACTGAGATGTCTACACCAGATGGTAGATGATCGCCCTGCACCGCATCCCAATACTTGGCTTTATACATCGGCTTGATGTCTTCTTTGGTGAGCTGCTTCATCACTTCTATCGGCGCAGGCTTACCTGTCCATGCTGCCCAAACGATAGCAGTGACACCAAGATTAGTTGAACCTTTGTTGCCGTGTCCGTCACCCCTTTGGTTGCCAGGATCACGTTCGTCATCGGTAAACCCGCCTTCGTGTTTGATCAGTTCATCAAAGAATGCGTCAAAGTTTTCTTTCATATCGCCCTCCATTGACGAAAATGTTCGGTGACCTAGCTAATGGTCGGCCGACAAATGGGAGAAACATCATGACAAATCACGAGCTAAAAGCCCGTTACGAAACCGCCTTGCAAAGCATCAATGATAAGCGTAACCGCGCATCCGCACAGTCTTACGCCGCTGGTGCATCAATGCTAGCTGGCAATACACCACGTACAAAAGCATGGGCGATCTGGGCTGAACGCTTCTGTCTTTCATTTTTCATGCTATTGCCGTCGATTATGCTGACATTGTATGTGCTGTAATCATTAGGAAAAAAGATGCGCAAAACATTAACCGACGAGCAAATTCATCCCACTATGCGTGACCAGATAAACTCGTTTCACGCTGACATCGTTGCAGAGGTAGATGCCGCGGTGCAAACGAATAGGATCGTTGTTGTTGGTATGAAGTGGAATGATGCAGTTTGGCAGGCGCGCAAAAATCTAACTAAGGCGGGTTTGGATTTTAAATATATCGAATACGGCAGCTACACCAGCATGTGGCGCAAACGTCTTGCGTTAAAAATGTGGACAGGATGGCCGACGTTTCCAATGATTTTTGTAGATCAACAATTGATCGGTGGAAACTCGGACCTGAGAAAACTCTTAGCGGAGAAAGCGATATAGCTAACCCGCTAGGCAAAGGTTTATTTCTTCAGTCCCCGCATGGTTCTTATTCCGAAGCTGGCAGCAATCGACGCATACATTCCCCATTGTACCCAGAGGGGGGTCGTCTCAAGGTTTGCAAATCCTCGCGCCATGGCGTCTTGAAGAGAGGGAACAAAATTAGCAGCAAGAATGCACACGAACACAATCGTCCATAGTTCATCTTTCCAGCTATTCTGTGCCGAACGAATTGCCTCCAGTTCCCAGTCAATTTCACCTGTGAGCTGCTTCTTTTTGATTTCAGTTTCGAGAAGTTTTTGCTGCGCCTTGCTGTCCAGCCACGACGTAGCCAGTCCAGTTACGCTGGATAGTATTTGTCCGATCATGTTTAGGGTTCCGTAAGGTAAGGAAGGTTTATCTATGGAATTGGGCTAACTGATTAGTGCCAACGCAAGGAGGCTGTATGTTTCCGACAAAACGAAGAGCAGCAACTGTTGTTTTCCAATGCTAAGTTATTTGCTGTAGTTTCCCTACCGCAGCAAAGATCGTGAGGCCAGACTACGCAATGCCAGCAACCCGCTGGCCTCACTTTCTCTCTCCAGCGCATAGGTACAGTTTCTGTACTGGCGGTGCTGATCGCGTTTGCTAACATTGTTTCACTGAACATCAGGGAGAACACAAATGGCAATACGCATGACCTACATCACATACACCGCTGAGGCACACCGCGCTATCATTGAAGGTAGGCAAAATAGAGAGCCTGTTATGCGTGCGTTAATTGAAGATGCTGGTGGTAAGTTTTTGGGCTTCTACGGCTTGATCGGACGGCCAGAAGGCGACGGTGTCGTTATTAGCGACTTCGATGAACTCTCGGATTATATGAGTGTCGTAGCAAAAACCATGATGTCAGGTGCCATATCTGACATTACAACGGCTCACTGCTACACTGGCGAAGATGTAGTAGCAGCGACGACTAAAGCAGCAGGTATGCAATATACACCCCCAACAGGTTAACGTATTGGTGCAAAACACTAAAAAATAAGAAACCATCATAGAAAACCGACGAGTGAATTAACATGAAATATGCAGTTTACACAAAATGGCGTTGGCCAAATGGCGTCGCTAGCCCAGAACAGATGCAAGGTTGGCATCGCGAATTGAAAGCTGAAGGAACCAATGTTGAAGAAATTATTTGGTGGAAAATGGATGATGATCACCATCAATCAGTGATCGTTTACCCATCAAAAGAAGCCGCACAAGCTGACATAAAAAAACGTCAGGAAAACCGCGATAAAGGCTCTGAAGAGGAAGGAATAAAACTCGTCGATGAAACGATGGGGCCGATCCATTCACAGTTTACAGCGGTTTAGTTTGATTTCTTTACAGCCCAGCCAGAGAAGCTGAAGTAAGCACTGACAAGTGCCGATCGCGATCCATACATCATCATCAGCACGGCATTTGCTTCGGCCATTCTGGCGGGGTCTATCAACACTGCAAACGTAGCCACAATCGTTAAAGTGTTCCACAGGCGCAAAGGTCATAGAACATCACAAATGGTGCGAAGAATACCACCCAAGTTAACAATTGAGGAATGCTCAAAAGAAGCGGGTTGGTGATGGGGCAAAAAATGACATCGGTCGCGCATGGGCGCACGCGTAGACCCCTACTTCAGCAAAGATACGCAAGTCGCACGCGAGCGCGCGCGAGGCAGGTTAGAACACAGTAAGACACAGAGTTACGCGCGGGCGCGAGGGGAAACACGCTTTAGCGCCGCAGTGCGCGGGTGCGCGCGCACGTGCCACAAAATTTTAATAACTTCAAGATTTGTGGGGGCGAATGTGGGGGCGAAAAATACCATCTCTGATTATCTCATTGTTATTAAATAATAATTTAATGAGAAGTGGCGGACCGAGGAGGATTCGAACCCCCGACCCCTTGATTCGTAGTCAAGTACTCTATCCAGCTGAGCTATCGGTCCGTGGAGCTGTGAACTAATTGGTTGCGGTTGGCTTTGCAAGGGCAAAAATGTAAAATTTGGCAAAAATCTCAGAGGCCATGCAGTTCTAAATTTCCCCCTTGGGCAAAGTGATTTGAAAGCACGCGCCATTTTCAGAGTTATCCTTTAGCTCAAGCGTACCACCGTGTCCAACAACCAACTCGTGCGCGATTGCCAAACCCAGTCCACTGCCCTCGCGCTTGGTCCCGCCACTGAATGGGTGAAAGAGGTGCTCAACCGCTTTCTGCGGTAACCCCGGACCGTTATCACGAAGTGTGATGGTCCAGTTGTCCTCGTCTTCGCCCACGACAATATCAATTTGCCCATGCGATGCACCAAACGCCTGACGCGCATTGCGGGTTAAGTTTTGCAAAACCCGATACAATTGTTCGGGGTCTGCACGGACCTCGTCCACATTGCAGGTCACCTGGAATTGAATTTGGTTTGCGCTCTCAAGGGCAAGTGTTTCTTGGGTCACCACGTCGTCGATAATGTCACCGACGCAAAAACGTTGTAACTGCGGTGTGGGTTCATCGGCGCGTCCGAATGCAAGTGTGTTTTCACTAAGTGCGACAGCGCGGGAAACGGAACGCACCAATTTTGGTGCCAGACGCTTGACCGCTGGATCATCGCTTTCTTCCAGACGGTCAGACAACAATTGAACCGTGGACAAAATATTTCTCAGATCATGACTGACCTTCGCAACAGCCTCGCCCAATTGCGCCAAACGCTGCCTCTGACGCAGGGCCGACGATAACTCAGACTGAAGACTTGCAAGGGCGATTTCGGCTTCGTGTAATTCAATCACACTAGCACCCGGTTGAATAATCCGACGCGCATCCTGCGGCGCTTTTTCATATTCACGCATTGAACGGCCCAGATGTGCGATTGGCCGTACGATCACCCAGCGCACCACAAGGTTCAAAAGCACCGCGGTGAAAATTGAAATAATCGCGGACAACCATAAAATCCGCAGGCCATAGTCCCGCATTGCATGCTGCAGCGGTCCTGCATCCAATGTGATCTCGATCAAGTCACCACCATCCAATTTTGGCAAACCAACAGCGCGGATGATGCGGTTATCTGCGCGCGTCACTTCGTAAAGTGCATCAATGATCAAGGTTCCAATTCCGGGATCACGCAAATCGTATGTATCTGCAACGGGGGATGGCAGTGTCGAGGACAAGGCCAACTGACGTGTTTCATTTCGAACAAGCACAACGTTGTAGACGCCCGCGTTTTGAAGCAACTCTGCCTCCAACTCTGGGGCAAGCATATCATCAGCAAGCAGTGCAAGTGATGCAATCTGCGCACGTTCAATGCGCGTATTCAGATAATCCACCCGAAATCGGGCAATGGAGGGCACGAAAATCAACACCTCGGCCAGCATGACGAAAATAATCGTCAAGATCAGAAACCGACCAGAGAGCGTGTTGAACATCGTTATGGCACCCAGCGTTGTACAAGTTTTACAAACGACTTAATCTTAGAATTGTCAAATAAGCGGGGTGTGAAATAGGCGCCAATCAGCTTTTTGTTGAGATCAGATAAGGTTGGATAAGGCGTGATCACGCTGGATGCCTTTGACAGTTTTAGGTTTTGCGCGATCACAAGTGACCAAAAATGGATCAATTCACCTGCCTGTGCGCCCACGATTGTTGCACCGAGCACACGGCCATTTTTTACCCAAATCTGCGCGAACCCATCGGTACGAGCTCCTGCAATAGCGCGATCCAATCCGTCATAGGTCACTCGATATGTCTCAATCCCTACACCATCCGAAATGTCCCCCACACTGGCAACTTCTGGATCGCAATATGTGACCCTTGGGATGTGGTCTTTTTTGACCTTTGCAGGCAGTCCAAACAAGGCAGAACGCACAACCAAGGACGCATGATATCCTGATACATGGGTGAACTGTTCCTGTCCGATCACGTCACCGATTGCATAAACGTCACGATTGGTCGTGCGCAAACTATCATCCACTTTGATCCCAACATCCGTGGCTTCAATACCTGCTTCGGACAGATTAAGCCCCTGTATATTCGCACGACGCCCCGTGGCGACCAAAATATGCGAACCCTCGATCATTTGACCATCGCCGAAGATAATCGACTTGATCGTTCCGTTTTCTTTGATGCTGCTCACATCACAGTTTTCGAAAATTGTAACGCCATCCTGCAATAATTTGGTGCGCACAATTTCACGTGTTTCTGAGATTTCACGTGGTAAAATTTCAAATCTTTCAATCAACGTTGTTTCGATACCCAACTGCGCGTGTGCCTGTGCCATTTCCACGCCAATTGGCCCGCCTCCGATAATAATTAAATGGTCGGGTCGATCGTAGTTTTCGAAAAAGGTTTCGTTTGTGAAATATGCCACTGCGTCCAGCCCATTGATTGGCGGTGCGATGGGTGTCGCCCCAGCCGCAACAACAATTCGGCGCGCCGTTAGGGTTTCATCGCCCACACGCACTGAATTTTTTGACGCAAATTCTGCATAACCACGGATGACGCGAACGCCCAAGCCTTCAAAACGTTCTTGACTGTCATGGGGTTCAATGGCGGCAATGGTTTCGCGCACATGACGCATGACTGATGCATAATCCACCGTTACATCGTTATAGGACACACCCAAGTTCTTGGCAGATGCGGCGCCCTTGGCACGGCGTGCGGCCTCGATCAGGGCCTTTGATGGAACGCAGCCTGTGTTCAAACAATCACCGCCCATTTCACCGCCCTCAATCAAGACGACACGTGCCGCCATTTGAACAGCGCCCGCAGCAACAGAAAGACCCGCAGAGCCCGCACCAATAATCACCAGATCTGCATCAAACTTCATCAGAGTTTCCTTTATTCAAAATAATCGGCAGCGCCGACAATGCCGCCAACCCCAACAGCGGTCCCAGCACATTTGGTGACCAGATTATCGAGAGATCAGGATTGCCACCATTTGCAAGTATCTCTCCCAGACCGACACCAATCCATGTATACACAAGTCCCCCTGGCAAGATGCCAACCAAAGTTGTCCATGCAAAATGAATAGTGCGCACACCCACAACAGCGGGTGCAATATTGGCCAAAAAAAACGGGACAATTGGGACAAGGCGTAGGATCAAAAGCATGCTGATTTCATGGGTGCGCAAACCACGAAAGAGACGCGCTATCGTACCATTCGATTGGTCAATACGCGCGGCTAGTGCTGCACCAAATCCCAGTCTGATTGCCATAAAGATGGTAATGGCCCCCAATGTCGCCGCAGTCACATTTAAGAATGTGCCAAGCCACAAGCCAAACAAAAAGCCCCCAACCAATGATGCAATTGCGGCGCCAGGCAGCGAAAAAGAAACGATCGCAAAATATACCAAAAGGAATGATGCAGCCATCAGAACAGGGTGTTCTTGTCGGTAGGACAACAAACTGGCCTGATGGTCTCGCAGACTGTCAAGATTAATGTAGTCGCCCAAAAATAGACTGCCGAGCACACCACCCAAGACGAGTACGGCAAGTGGAAATAGCTGTTTCATGGTCACCTCGCTGCCTCATAAGAAGCCTGCTTTGGATCAAAATGCCAGTGCCTTCACAAAGGGGTGATTATTTCTGTTGTTTTGTGAAGAAATATGCCAAAAATCCTTCATATCTGAAACATAGACTGCCGTTTGCGAAAAAATGTTGCAAAACCATTCAGGCGGGTTTGACTTATCTTCAGATGCCCCTTATACGCAGCAGCTCAGAATTACCTTTGGCGCGAATCTGGTTTTGCGTCGATCAAAAAATGGAGACGGAGCGATGAAACGCACCTTTCAACCATCAAACTTGGTTCGCAAACGCCGCCACGGTTTTCGCTCGCGTATGGCGACAAAGAATGGCCGTAAAATCCTAAACGCACGTCGTGCGCGCGGCCGGAAGTCTTTGAGCGCATAATTCGCGCGCCATCGACAAATGTTCCAAGGCACCGCCAGTTGGGAGTGTGAGCATGTCAGATAGACAGCACACAAAAATCCTGCAAGCGGTGTCTTTTTCTGTTTCTGGCATTCAAGTCATTGAAAAGCGTCCCGACTTTTTGCGCGCAGCGCGTGGACAACGCCATCATTCCAAAACAGTCATCGTTCAAAAATTTGACCGCAAGGACGGCGCGGGAATTCGCGTGGGTTTCACTTGTTCGAAAAAGGTTGGAAACGCCGTGCTGCGCAATCGGGCCAAACGGCGATTGCGGGCGGCCGCACAGATGATACTGGCGCAAAACGGTCAATTGGGGTGCGATTACGTTTTAATCGGCAAACACGACACCACAGCTAATTTACCGTTTGATCGATTGCAGTCAGATTTGAATTATTGCTTATCCCAACTTGCAAACGGGGACACGAAATGAGTCCACTTGCATGGATATTCTCGCTCCCTGTTAAGGGGTATCGCCTTATTTTTTCGCCGTGGGTTGGGTATAATTGTCGGTATCAACCAACCTGCAGCCAATACGCATTAGACGCCCTGAAAGAGCACGGCGGCCTAATCGGTGGATTTTACGCCGCACGACGCATCTTGCGATGCAATCCATGGGGCGGATGCGGACATGATCCTGTTCCTCTCAAGAAGACAAACAACACACGCTTGTGAACCATCTGTGGATCCGGTAATTCAAGACAATGTTAGATGATCTAGACGATATCCACCCATTGTTCGCAGGTGCCCCTTCGACCACCGAATTCAAAAAATTGCGCAAACGTATTGTGCGTAACGTACGTGAAGCGATTGAACAGTTTGGCATGATCGAACGGGATGCGCGGTGGTTGGTGTGTTTATCCGGAGGCAAGGACAGCTATACCCTGTTGGCCGTTTTATACGAATTAAAATGGCGTGGCCTTTTACCCGTTGATATTTTGGCCTGTAACTTGGATCAGGGTCAGCCTGGATTTCCCGCGACGGTCCTTCCTGAGTTTTTGGAAAAAATGGGGGTGCCCCATCGCATTGAATATCAGGATACCTATTCCGTCGTCGTGGACAAAGTCCCCGAGGGGCGAACATTTTGCGCTCTATGTTCCCGCCTAAGACGCGGGCATTTGTACCGCATCGCACGCGAAGAAGGGTGTTCCGCCGTAGTATTGGGACATCATCGCGATGATATGTTGGAAACATTTTTCATGAACCTGTTCCATGGCGGGCGCTTAGCGACAATGCCCCCAAAACTTGTGAATGAAGAAGGTGACTTATTCGTTTATCGTCCACTTGCATTCGTAGCAGAAAAAGACTGCGAAAACTTTGCACGCGCTATGCAATATCCGATCATACCTTGTGATCTTTGCGGGTCACAGGATGGTTTGCAACGTCAGCAAGTGAAACAAATTTTGGACCAATGGGAACAGAACTCTCCTGGTCGTCGTCAGGTGATGTTCCGCGCCCTGATGAACGTCCGTCCATCGCATTTGGTTGATCCCAAGCTGTTTGATTTTGCGGGATTGATGCGTGATCCTGATAAATGTGAACTAAATTCGGACGACATTCCCGATTTACGTTAAGCGCGACTTAGCATTCTCGCTTCACCTTGGGCGCATTGCAGGGATACTCGATCGCGCATCCACTAGCCTCAGAACTGGTGGTGGGATGGATGGAAGGCTATTTCAAAAAGCAACGTTGCAAAGCCGCCGTTTAGCGCATTTTCTCTCGCGATACAGGCGTTGATCCGCAAAATCGCCCTCTTGCCTCTTGACCTTTTAGGTCAATCTCTATTGAACCCACCTCAGTATTGATACGACAGGTGGCGCCTAAAATGGATGATCAAAACAAAAACCTAATTCTTGCTTCGGTCCTCAGCATGCTTGTGCTGATCGCTTGGTTCGTTTTGTTTCCCCCACCCGTCCCAGAAGAACAGGTGACCGGTGCCGCCGATGCAATTTCAACGCCCGTTGAATTGCCTGCCATTGATCAGGAAACGCAAGTCGTTGCAGATGAGCAGGTTGCGACCACGGCCCAGGCTGCGCGTGTTACGGTAGACACCCCAAGAATTTCTGGATCTATCTCAACAGTTGGTGCGCGCTTAGACACGCTGCAGTTAAAAGATTTCCGCGTTTCGTTAGAAGAAGGCGCCGAAAACGTTCGTGTGCTGAAACCGCTGGGCGAGGATGAGGCATTTTATAGCACCTTTGGTTGGATGGCCCTATCGGGTGCAGATGCAACCGCCATGCCCACACCCGATACAATCTGGGAAATTCAAGGGAATGATACACTGACGCCTGACGCCGCTGTGACACTGACATGGAACAATGGTCAGGGCCTGAATTTCATTCACGAAGTATCCGTTGACGAAGATTTCCTATTTACCGTTCGCCAAAGTGTCGAAAACACCTCTGGCCAAGAAGCAACACTACGCCCCTACGGATTGTTGCGTCGTCACGGCGAACCATCTGATGTGAAGAATTTCTTTATCCTGCACGAAGGCATCATTCGTATGACGGATGGCGAACTTTCTGAAGATGGCTATAGCGATGTCGCGGATTTTGACATTGATCCACGTGAAGGCACCCATGCAGACCGCCTAGACGTTGCAGAAAGCGGGTGGATTGGTTTCACAGATCACTATTGGATGTCTGTCCTCGCACCTGAAAAAGGCACAGGTTTCCGTTCAACAGCCAAATATTTTGAGGCCTCAAATATCTACCAAACCGAAGCTGTATCAAATCCATTGGTCGTCGCAAACGGCACGGCCGTGAGTGCGACAACACAGATGTTTGTCGGTGCAAAAGAATGGGAAACGATCCGCAATTATGAAAAAACAGGGATCGAAGGGTTCCTTGATAGTATTGATTGGGGCTGGTTCTTTTTCATTACTAAACCAATGTTTGCGGTCTTGCACTGGCTGAACCTTTTGATTGGCAACATGGGTTGGGCGATTATTGGACTGACGCTATTGATCAAGGCGCTCTTGTTCCCATTGGCCTACAAATCCTATGTCTCGATGGCCAAGATGAAAGAATTGCAGCCTGAGATGGAAAAAATCAAAAAGCAGGCTGGTGACGATCGCCAAAAGATGCAGCAAATGACAATGAAGCTGTATCAAGAGAAAAAGGTGAACCCGGCCGCGGGTTGTTTGCCGATTTTGGTTCAAATTCCGATCTTCTTCTCACTTTATAAAGTGATCTTTGTAACCTTGGAATTGCGCCATGCCCCATGGTTTGGTTGGATCAAAGACCTAAGCGCGCCTGATCCCAGTTCGATCTGGAACTTGTTTGGCTTGCTGCCTTACGCGGTACCTTCACAGGATGGTATTTTTGTGTTTATCGCATTGGGTATTTTGCCGATTTTGCTTGGTATCTCAATGTGGCTACAACAAAAATTGAACCCAGCCCCCACCGATCCAACGCAGGCAATGATCTTTGCATGGATGCCTTGGGTCTTCATGTTTATGTTGGGATCTTTTGCAAGTGGCCTGGTGATTTACTGGATTGCCAATAACATGATCACCTTTACCCAACAGTATTTGATCATGCGCTCGCAAGGTTTCAAACCAGATGTGTTTGGGAACATTCGTCAAAGCTTTCAACGTAAGAAAGCTGAATGATTAAGGTCGTCGAAATATGGCGTCACCCGATAAAATCGCATGGGCGCGAGGCGCTTAGTTCGGTTGCAGTCACAGCGGGGCGCACGCTTCCTTTAGATCGTGCATGGGCGGTTGCGCATGACCAAACCGATGTTGATGGTTCTGAATGGGCATCCTGCACCAATTTTTCACGCGGGGCCAAGGCCCCGTCATTGATGGCCATAAACGCAGAGTGGGATGATTATAATCATCTGATGACCCTGACCCACCCTTCCAAAGAACCACTGTCATTCGATCCTGATTCTCAGGGTGCGAAATTGATTGAATGGACCAAAGGGATGGTTCCTGAAAACCGCGCCCAATCGGCACGTTTAGTTCGCGCACAACAATCAGGGATGACCGACACAGATTATCCATCGATTTCGATTGGCAACATGGCCACCCACCGCGCGATTGAACAAAAACACGGCCGCCCACTTTCAAATTTGCGCTGGCGCTGCAACATCTGGGTTGATGGCGCTGCACCATGGGAAGAATTCGAATGGATCGGCAAAAACATTCATATCGGTGGCGTTACTTTTGAAATTAAGGACCCTGTGACACGCTGTCTTGCTACAACAGCAAATCCAGAGACAGGTGCAAGAGACGCCGACACCTTGGCAGTTTTGAACACATGGGATCACCAAGAGATGACAGTCTATGGCGTTGCGAGCGCGAGCGGCCAGATCGCAATTGGCGATAAATTACAGGTGATGTGATGCAACTTCCTTTTCCTTTGGCCCCAGAACCTGATGACATGTCACGCGAAAACGGGCGTCTATTATTCGCGCGTGGCAGCGACTTTCTAAAAGGTGTGGTTGCCATGTCTGGCCTGCCACCCGCAGACCGAATTGAGGTGTGTTTTGCGGGTCGATCAAACGTTGGGAAATCCAGTCTGATCAATGCGCTGACGGGGCGCAAAGGGTTGGCACGCGCATCAAACACACCGGGACGCACACAGGAAATCAATTTTTTCACGACGGATGAAAGCCATTATCTGGTTGATTTACCCGGGTATGGATTTGCCAATGCACCCTTACCCGTTGTGGAAAAATGGCAGCGGCTTTTGAAGCAATATTTGTCAGGCCGTCAGTCGCTGCGCCGTGCATTTGTTTTGATAGACAGTCGCCATGGCGTGAAAAAAGTAGACGAAGAAATCCTATCTTTGCTGGATTCATCTGCGGTCACCTTCCAATGCGTTATGACCAAAGCAGATAAAATCAAAGACCATCAAATGGACAAGGTTTTGGGTCAGGTCCGCGGCGCATTGTCCAAACACCCTGCTGCATTTCCTGAAATCATCGTGACCTCGTCCGAAAAGTGTGTTGGGATTGACACCCTACGGTCAACAATTGCACATATTCAATAATTTGGATCACCACGATTGCGCCAAGCCAACGAAATGGAGTGCGCCAAAATGAAGAAACAAGATATGAACCGTGATTGGATTGCTACCGCCCGCACCCTGTCCCAAGCGCTGCCTTACCTGCAACGTTATTCGGACGCGATCGTTGTCATTAAACTGGGTGGTCATGCGATGACCAGTGACGAAGCGATGGACAGCTTTGCGCGCGACGTTGTTTTGATGCGGCAGGTTGGGATTAACCCTGTAATTGTCCATGGTGGCGGGCCAATGATCAACGCTCTGCTGGATAAGCTGGAAATCAAATCCGATTTCGTAAACGGCAAACGTGTCACCGACGCAGCAACGATGGAAGTTGTTGAAATGGTGCTATCAGGCACCGTCAACAAACGCATCGTGCAAGCCATTAATAAACAAGGCGGTCGCGCTGTTGGTCTATCTGGTAAGGACGCAAATTTGGTCGTCTGCGACCCTGCTGATCCAGAATTGGGATTGGTTGGCAATCCATCGGAAATTAACCCAGAGGTCATTCGTACTTTATTTGAGAACGATTTGATCCCTGTAATCGCGCCATTGGGTGCAGGGCGCAATGGTGAAACGTTTAACATCAACGGAGATACCGTTGCGGGGGCCATTGCGGGGGCGTTAAGCGCGGACCGTTTGTTGTTATTGACGGATGTCAGCGGCGTCAAAAACGCGGATGGCGATGTGTTGACCGAAATGAATTCTGATCAAATTCGCGAAATGACAGCCTCTGGCGTAATTGCGGGCGGGATGATACCCAAAACGGAAACAGCCCTCGCCGCATTAGAAGAAGGCGTAAAGGCGGTTGTTATCCTAGATGGACGTGCACCAAACGCATGTTTATTGGAACTGTTTACAGAACATGGTGCGGGATCCATCATCAGGTTGGCGTGATCGCAGTTGATTTTATGATGGTGCTGATTAGGTTTTAGTCCATGGAACACGAAGCGATCATTCGATTATCGATCTTTCTAGGGATTTTTGGAACCCTCTCTTTGGTTGAGGTACTGAACCCGCGTCGCGCACGTGTTATTAGCCGCAAAAAGCGGTGGTTCACAAATTGGGGCATCATCCTTGTTGACACGCTCGCCTTGCGTTTGTTGGCGCTGGCACTCCCCCTGCTGGCAGTTGGGGCGGCAGCGGATGCGCATGCCCTTGGACTGGGACTATTTAACATTGCCAATTTGCCAATCGTGGTTGAATTTATACTGGCGATTTTGGTGTTGGATTTTGCCATTTGGTTACAACACCTTCTGACACATAAAATCCCGTTCCTGTGGCGATTACACCGCGTGCATCACGCAGATCGCGACATGGATGCGACAACCGCGATCCGGTTTCATCCCATCGAAATTCTATTGTCCATGCTGTTAAAAATTGGTCTGGTTTACCTCTTGGGGCCATCCGCACTTGCGGTGATCGTGTTTGAAATCATGCTAAATGGGCTGGCCATGTTTAATCACGCCAATATCCATCTGCCCCAGCGCACTGACCAAATCGTGCGTAAAATCATTGTGACCCCTGATATGCATCGCGTACATCATTCTGTTGAACGCAGCGAACATAATGCAAACTATGGCTTTGCCCTATCAATATGGGATCAGATATTCGGCACCTATATCGCCCAACCAAACAAAGGGCACGACGATATGACCGTTGGATTACAATGGCAGGATACGCGCCCTGATCAACTATGGTGGAGTTTATGGCTACCCTTTCGACGCAAATAGGATTTGATGATCTATCGGATGCGTGCGCGGCGTATGGATTGCGGATTGCGGGGGTGTGCGATGTGCGCGGTAATGATAGCCTGCCTAACCTCGCATCATTGGTTTTGCTGGCCCCAAGTGAACCTGGGTTTTGGGAAGTGTTCGCACACTCAGATGAATATAATGACGGGTTTGAACACCCTATGGATCGTTGGTCCGCGCGTGTGATCGGTAACTTAGGCACCGAATTTGGTGGAACCGCCTATTTTCCCTTTGGTGGCGCGCCGTATCATCCATTCTATTCTTGGGCGCTCAGCACCGGGCGCGTCTACGCCTCTCCCCTGAGGTTTTTGGTGGATAATGAAAGCGGACTTTATGTTTCGTTTCGGGGCGCAATCGGATTTACACAAAACATCTCAGATCCTCGCCCCGTCCTATCAACACCCTGCGCGGGATGTGCAGCGCCCTGTTTAACCAGCTGCCCTGCAGATGCATTGGATGAAACCGATTACAATGTTCCAAAATGCAAATCATATCTGATGAACGCCATCGAAAGTTGCGAAACATTCGGATGCGCGGCGCGGCGCGCGTGCCCATACACTGCGAAAACACAGCGACCAGTGGCCCATGCCAAGTTTCACATGCGCGCCTTTATGGGGGCATAAGTCCTAAATTAATTTTCGAAATCAGACCACATTAGCTGTTGGTTGCGTGTCACCGCCACCTTTAGTGTTTTGCCAACAACCTTATCAAACTCAAATCCCGCAATTTCACCTGATCCTGGACGACGCGCCCAGATATCGGGTTCCGTAATCACGTGACCCGCGGCCAAATCTGCATCCGCCACCACAGACGCACGGGCAAAGCGATACACATCCTCTTCAGGACCTGTGCGCTGTTTTGGGTTCATCAGTGCGGTGTGGATTTCACGTGATCGGTCAATCAAAAACCGCAACTCCGCAGGGTCCATTGAATTGATAATATCGGGCCCATTGCGATAGCGTGTATCAGTGTAGTGACGTTCCAATATCGATGCGCCCAGCGCGACAGAGGCCAGCGCCATTTCAGGGCCGATTGAGTGATCAGAAAACCCAACAACCGCATTTGGAAAGGCCGCCTTCAAATCGGTTACACCCTGCAAACTGACAATTTCGGGCGGTGAGGGATAAAGGTTTGTGCATTCCAACAATGCATATTCAATGCCCGCATCCTCAAGGATTTGAACGCTTTCTTGCAGGGTTTCAATCGTCTGCATACCCGTTGACATGATCACGGGCTTACCCTTGCGCGCGATGTGACGAATTAGGGGCAAATTGTCCGCCTCACCCGATCCGATTTTATATGCAGGCACATCCAAGGTTTCCAAAAAATCCGCCGCGGCACGTGAGAAGGGTGTTGAAATATAGATCAATCCCAATTCTTCGGTGTAGCGTTTTAATTCGGCTTCATCCTCGCGCGATAGTGCGCATTGCGCCATGACGTCCCAAATGGACACATCCGCATTCGGTGGGAAAATCTGTTTCGCCTCATCCGTCATTTCATCTTCGACGATGTGCGTCTGATGCTTTACACATTCGCACCCAGAGAGCGCCGCAAGGCGCACCATGTTTTTGGCGACCGTTAAATCACCCCCATGGTTGATGCCGATTTCAGCGATCACAAGGGGTGGATGGGCCGGTGATATTGCGCGATTGCCGATTTTCATGGTCGCCTCGTATGAAATTCTATTTCTGTTTGTCGCATATAATCAGCAACCGCGCCGCTGGCAAAGGGCTATTCACGTGTCTCACTGGGATAGACGCCCCAAAGGGCGGATTTTTGCGCCCATCCTTTGTATCCCCCAGCTTCAACTTCGCACCACGTCTTGGTGCAGGTGCCCAAATCCGCAACAACGTTTTTTTCAAATCGTGCGACGACAGTTGCATTTTCATCGGGCTTGCGAAAAACATTCGTCGAATCCTGCGTGATTAAAACCGTGCGGACGCCGGACAAAAGTGAATAGTGAATCCAACCCCCTGCCCCCTCATAATCACGGACACGTCGCCAGTTTTCGTATTCGGCATAAATTTCCAACGGGACGCCGCGCCGCTTATAAACCCAATCAATTTTATGGGATAGGGACGGACCACGCCGCGCATTCGCCTCGCCCGCTTTTAATGACACATACCGCGGCATTGGCAGGTTTGTGACTGGTCCCTTTTTAGCGGTTTCCGCAAGGATGGGTTGGGCGAAAAACATCACCACGCTGATACAGATCAAAATCGCTTTATGCATCTTTTGCTCACTCGGTACTGCTCTTTTTGGAATGGGTTCTTGTGCCCAAGGAAATTTTATCACACTCTGCCACCAATGATAAACGGATTAAAGCCTACGGAGCCTATCGATGTCAGGAAATCGGACGAAAGTTGTGTTAACCCGACGGTTGCCCGAACCCGTCGAAACCCGATTGAAAGAGCTTTTCGATGTCACCCTTCGTGATCATGACACACCAATGTCACGCGCTGAATTGGTAGATGCCGTCAAAACCTGTGATGTTCTGGTCCCCACAATTACCGATAAAATTGATGCAGGGCTGTTGGGGCAAGCGGGTGAAAATCTAAAACTCATCGCGAATTTTGGTGCAGGGATTGATCACATTGACGTGGAAACAGCACGTCAACGGGGTATTTTGGTGTCAAACACACCTGATGTCGTAACCGAGGATACCGCCGATATGGCCATGGCGTTATTGATGGCCGTTGTGCGGAAAATTCCCCAAGGATTGCAGGCCATGCAATCAGGGGAATGGACAGGTTGGTCCCCCACTGCCTATTTGGGCGGCCGACTGGGTGGACGCAGATTGGGCATATTGGGCATGGGGCGCATTGGTCAGGCCGTAGCGCGACGCGCCAGCGCGTTTGGCATGCAAATCCACTATCACAATCGTCGCCGATTACGCCCCGAGATTGAGGACACATTAGGCGCAACCTATTGGGAAAGTTTGGATCAAATGGTTGCGCGCATGGATATCCTAACCATCAATTGTCCGCATACGCCCTCGACCTTTCATTTAATGAACGCGCGGCGTTTGCGATTATTGAAACCAAGTGCAGTTATCGTGAATACATCGCGCGGCGAAGTCATTGATGAAAATGCGCTGACGCGCATGTTGCGCGCCAACGAATTGGCGGGTGCGGGATTGGATGTTTATGAACACGGTACCGACATTAACCCACGCCTGCGCGAATTGGAAAATGTTGTCCTGCTGCCTCATATGGGATCAGCCACGCTTGAGGGGCGGATTGAGATGGGGGAAAAGGTGATTATTAACATCAAAACCTATGCTGACGGGCATCGCCCGCCAGACATGGTTGTCCCCTCAATGCTGTAGGTTTTTCAACGGCTCTAGGGTTTTTTGCAAACGTGCGCGACGTTTTTCATGCTGTTCGGGGAGTTTAAGTGCGGTCCCAAGTGATGCCGCATCTTCGTCCGCCGTGAACCCTGGTTCATCTGTAGCAACCTCAAACAATACGCCCGCAGGTGTACGGAAATAGATTGCGTGAAAATAATTGCGATCGCGCACGTCCGTCACGCGGTACCCTGCATCCGTTAATGCCGATTGCACCGCCAATTGCTCTGCTTTCGTTGATACGGAAAATGCGATGTGATGCACCGATCCTGCGCCCTCTTCCGATTTTTCGGCATTGGGCAGTTCGATCAGATCAATTTTATTCGCCGCATTTCCATCTGCCACTGTCAAACGTGTAATCGCGCCTTCTGTTGCGGACACAGTATATCCCATAAAGATCAGTAATTCGATCATTGGGGCCGCATCATTGACACGCATATCCGCCGAGTGAAATCCACGTATTGCGTGCTCTGCCGGAATCTCGTCTGTGGTCCATGGCGTGCGATCATCCGCGGCCTCGACCAGGGCAAAGTGATCCCCATCAGGGCCATAAAATTCCAAACGCTGTTCCCCAAAACGATTGGTTGGCGTTGCGTGGCCCGCACCAATCGCATGTAGGCGTTCACGCCAAAACGGAATGCTGCCCATTGAAATGCTAAAGGCTGTTGTGCCCACTTCGCCCGTGCCACGGCGCCCAAGTGCAATGTTTGGAAATGGAAAATACGTCAGAACACTGCCTGCATTTCCTACCTCATCCCCGTAATAAAGGTGATACACCTCGGGGTTGTCGAAATTCACGGTCGCCTTAATTCGGCGCAGGCCCAAACCTTCGGAAAAAAATGTGTTATTTTCGGATGCAGATGACGCCAATGATGTGACGTGGTGCAGTCCATTGATCTGATGTAACATCGGTGACCCCTTTTTTTGTTTGTTTGTAAATTAGGGTCACGTGCCAAAAAGGAAATTTACGAAAAATGCGCGGGGCCTGTGCAGCCCCGCACAGATCACATTAAACGAAGAATTGACCGCCGTTTGCAGAAATCGTTGAACCGTTGATGAATCCAGCGTCATCAGAAGCAAGGAATACAACACAGCGAGCGATTTCCTCGGGCTCGCCCAGACGGCCAGTTGGAATTTGGCCAATAATGCTTTCGCGCACTTTTTCAGGGACGGCCATCACCATTTCTGTTGCGATGTAACCTGGGCAAATCGCGTTTGCAGTAATTCCTGCGCGCGCACCCTCTTGGGCCAATGATTTCACGATACCTAAATCACCTGCTTTAGTCGCGGCATAGTTCACTTGGGCGAACTGACCTTTTTGTCCATTGATCGACGAAATGACGATAACACGGCCAAATTTGCGTTCACGCATTCCGGGCCAGATTGGGTGCACTGTGTTGAACACACCTGTAAGGTTCGTATCAACGACCTGATGCCACATTTCTGGTGTCATCTTGTGGAATGGAGCGTCTTTGGTGATACCTGCGTTCGCAACAACCACGTCGATCGGGCCTAATTCTGCCTCGACTTTGGCGATGCCTGCGGAACTTTCCTCATAATCCGCAACATTCCATTTAAATGTTTTTATGCCAGTTTCTGCCGTAAAGTTTGATGCTGCTTCATCGTTGCCCGCATATGTGGCAGCAACCTCATATCCTTCCGCTTTCAGCGCTTTTGAAATTGACGCGCCGATACCGCGCGAACCACCAGTGACCAATGCTACACGAGCCATTTCGTCCTCCAAATAAAGTCTTCGGGGATTTGTATTACTAATTTTAACGATTTAAGCAATATTACCACAACGTCAAATCGCCGCACTGCGGCGCAAAAAAGGGGGCCGAAGCCCCCAATTGTTTTCGATTATGCACGTTCAATACACATTGCAACGCCCATGCCGCCGCCAATGCATAGGGTGGCGAGGCCTTTTTTCGCGTCGCGTCGCTGCATTTCGAATAACAAAGTATTCAAAACGCGGGCACCTGATGCACCAATTGGGTGACCGATTGCAATTGCACCGCCATTTACGTTTACGATGGATGGATCCCAGCCCATGTCCTTATTCACAGCACAGGCCTGCGCAGCAAAGGCCTCGTTCGCTTCAACCAAATCAAGATCAGAAACGGACCAACCCGCCTTGTCCAAGGCTTTGCGGCTAGCGTAAATGGGGCCAACACCCATGATTTTTGGATCCAAGCCAGCGGTTGCATAGGATGCGATGCGCGCCATTGGTGTGATGCCGCGCTTTTCTGCTTCTTCAGCTGACATCAACAATACGCCCGCTGCACCATCATTTAGGCCCGAGGCATTTGCCGCTGTCACACTGCCGTCTTTGGTGAAAGCTGGGCGCAATTTCTGCATGCTTTCAATTGTGGCACCGTGGCGGATATATTCATCTTTGTCGACGACAATGTCACCTTTGCGCGTTTTGACGGTGAATGAGATCACCTCATCATCAAAACGTCCCGCCTTTTGCGCGGCCTCTGCTTTGTTTTGAGACGCCAGCGCAAATTCATCCTGCATGTCGCGGCTGATCTGCCATTGTTCTGCAACATTTTCCGCGGTTTGGCCCATGTGATATCCGTTAAAGGCGTCCCACAATCCGTCACGGATCATGCTGTCGATGTATTTCATATCGCCCATTTTTTGGCCCGCACGCAAATGTGCAACATGGGGCGAAAGTGTCATGTTTTCTTGGCCACCCGCACAAACAATGGACGCGTCACCCAGTTGAATGTGTTGTGCTCCCAATGCAACAGCACGCAATCCTGAACCGCATACTTGGTTCAGACCCCAAGCCGCACTTTCGATGGGAAGGCCTGCGTTGATGTGTGCCTGACGCGCAGGGTTTTGACCCTGACCCGCTGTCAAAACCTGACCCATGATTGTTTCTGAAACGTCGGCTTTATCAATACCTGCGCGTTCCACCAATGCCTCAAGTACAGCCGCACCCAAATCGTGCGCAGGTGTGTTTGCAAAAGATCCGCCAAAACTGCCAACTGCTGTCCGTGCAGCAGACGCGATAACTACGTTTGTCATAAAGTCCTCCATCTCATGGTGCGTGTCGCTTAACCAGAGACATATCGAACTTGCTGCATCGCGGCAACAGTATAAAAGTGCTATGCCGTCGCAGCCTCTTTTTCTGAATATCATTGATGCCAATTCGGATTGACCGTTGAAGATTGTCAAATACCCTGGTTAGCAATCAACCATCATTTCACTCAGCCGCTGACTTTCCCCTTCGCATTCCACTGCCTCGGAAATTGTGAACATGCCAAAATGTTCAGATATCGATCTAAGTGATTGAATCATGAGCTGATTATCAGGATCAACTGCAACGTTTTTGGTGAATTGACCGTGGATCTTCACAATTATGCCAACATATCTGAATCACGCCGCGCTGTCACGTAATCCAGCGGATTATCTTCGTATGCGGCAATGTCATTACGCTTGCGATGAACCATCATCTTCCTCCATGATGAAGCTGGTTTGAAACTGAAATTCCTAATAATCCCTGAAGAAAGTATCAAAACGATGGAACGGTGTCGCTGGGCGGAGGGAGATCCGCTGTATCAAGCTTATCATGATGAAGAATGGGGGGTGCCCGTTTACGATTCGAAAAAATTGTTTGAATGCCTTATGTTAGAGGGGTTTCAGGCTGGCTTAAGCTGGATCACAATTCTTCGAAAGCGCGAAAACTTCAGAGAGGCATTCCAAAATTTCGACCCAGAGATCATTTCAAATTGGGGCGATCAGGAGACTCATACCTTGCTGCAAAATGTAGGAATTGTGCGACACCGAGGCAAGATCGAGGGCGCATTTGCCTCGGCCCGAGCATGGAAAATCATTGAAAAAGATCAAGGATTTAGCCATTTTCTCTGGAGTTTTGTGGACGGTAAACCAGTCCTAAACACATGGAAAAATCTATCCGAAGTTCCCAGCAAAACTGACACATCAGAGGCACTGTCTAAAGCATTGAGAAAAATTGGTTTTAAATTTTGTGGACCAACAAGTGTCTACGCGTTTATGCAAGCAACTGGTTTGGTCAACGATCACATGCTGACATGCCCCCAGAACCCCCAAAACTAAAATTTGTATGGTGTCAGTATTATGTCGGTTTTTCTGCAAAATTTTGTGATTTTATGGCGATTTCCATCGTTAAAAAGGTGTGTGCCTGCGTCATTGCAGTTTCTGACCTGTGCTGAACATCCGAGATAAGGTTCGCAAAATACGGCAGGGGCTGATCGCGGCAGTCGATATAGGTATTATGATCGCGGCTCACCAAATATAGATTATCGGTGCGATGCGCCTGCCCGATATCGGTATATTTGCGAACCTCTAATGATCCTTCTGTACCCAAAATAAACAGTCGGCCATCGCCCCATGTCGGCAATCCATCTGGCGTGAACCAATCAAGACGAAGATACCCATGTCCGCCATCCCCCATCAGGGTCATTTCACCGTAATCCTGGAATCCAGGCTCATTGGGCATGGTTGTATTTTCGACGTGGGCATGGGCGATTTGAACATCTGTTGATCCGGTAAAGTGTAAAAACTGATCCACTTGATGCGATCCAATATCGCATAAAATTCCGCCATAACGTTCGCGTTCAAAATACCAACGTGGTCGCGTTTTCAAATTTTGTTTATGTGGGGCAAGGGTGACAACCTGAACAACGCGTCCAATGTCACCTCGGCGCACCAATTCAGCAGCCTTTGTCACTGCGCGTACCTCAAAACGTTCTGAAAAATTGACGGACCAAATGCGTCCTGTTCTCTCTTGTGTCGCCTTGATCGCTGCCAACTGATCCAAGGTCGTGCACCCAGGTTTGTCCACCATCACATCTTTGCCTGCTTCCATCGCCTCAATCGCCAGTGCCGCACGATCTGCGGGAATGGCGGATATTAGGATCATATGAATGGCTGGATCTTCCAAGATACGGCGTCGATCTTGCATTTTTTGGACCTGCGGGAAAACCTGATTGAATTTTTCCTCGGTCACAGCGGGCCCATCGGTCCAATACATATCGCATGTACACCCCTGCTGCTGCATATGCGAAAGCATGCCAAAGATGTGGCCATGATCAATTCCCAGTATCCCTAGTTTTAACGTCATCTTTTACCCTGCCTCTACTGTGCAAATTGTGCCTGACTTTGAAGACCGTTCTAGCGCGTCGATCAATGCATGAACCTTTAACGCCTCTTCCCCCGTGACAAGGCAGGGGCGATTTTCCGCAATTGATCGCGCAAAATCTTCAATCACCCATTGATGCCAGTCGGATGTAAACGCCATTGGGTCTGCACCCGCGCCCGATGTCGCCGCTTGTCCAATCGTTTGGTTGCGTCCATCCCGCCAATCTGTCTGAAACGTTCCTGCATCGAGGCTCATACTGCCCTTTGCACAATGCAGGGTGATGGTTTCGCCCCGCCCAGGGTAGGCAGATGTTGTCGCGAACAAATGGCCTACCGCACCTGACGCAAACCGCAAACCAGCGGACACGAAATCCTCGGCCTCCATTTGATGGCTTTTCGATGTGGCGGCCAGCGCCGAAACCGTTTTCACGGGTCCCGTCAATGATAGCATCAAATCCAAAGTGTGGATCGCCTGTGATATCATCACACCACCCCCATCACGTGCATAGGTTCCGCGCCCAGGCGCATCATAATAGGATTGATCACGCCACCACGGAACCGAAACCTCAACAATATGAATATCCCCAAGATCGTCGAGGCGGCGACGCAACTGGCCAACAACGGGACGGACGCGATGTTGTAGCATGATGCCAAGGCGAACATCATGCTGCGCACAGATATCGACCAAATCACGTGCATTTTGCAAATTACGCTCAACAGGTTTTTCCATCAAAATGGGTTTACCTGCATGTGCCAAGCGTTCAACAATATCCAAACGCGCATTGGGCGGCGTTGTTACGATCACAAAATCCGCATCCGATGCAATAATTTCATCAATGTCGTTTGCAGCACGCGCTCCTAAGTCAGACCACTTTTCCAAAAAGGCATTCCGGCTATCCAAGGTCTGCGCATAAACAAGATCCAGAGTGATATCCGCACTGTTCAATATGGCCTGCGCATAGGTGCCAGAAACCATCCCCAAACCGATCATCGCGCATTTCATCGCCAATTCCCCAGACTGCTGATTTGAAATTTGGCACAGTGATCGAATTGGGTCTATTTAAAACTGCTCAGACGGGCAGCATGCGTGCCTCTTGCGACACATCCTGCGTCATCACAATATCCGTTGATGAAAACCCAATGTGCAAAGTATATACTCCACCGTTCACATGCCAAGATCCCGTTTCAACGTCAAAATATGCGAAATCACGTGGTAAGAGCATCAGATTAACGGTGGTTTTTTCACCTACCCGCAAGGCCACTTTTGCGAAGGCACGCAGTTCTTTTTCGGGGCGGTCAATGGCTGCACCATGATCTGACAGATAGAGTTGAACAACCGTCGATCCGTCGCGGTTCCCGATATTCGTGACGTCGACAGACACCACAACATCACGGTCATCTGCACGCGTTGAGACATTCGATAGGGAAAATTCAGTATAGCTGAACCCATGGCCAAATGGGAACAAGGGTGTGATCCCGTGTTTTTCATAATGACGATAACCGACAAAAACACCTTCGCCGTATCGCACTGTTCCTGCAGCACCCGGATATATTTCGGGGTCTTGGCTGTGGCTTGGGTTATCCTGCCAACGCGCGGGGAAGGTTTGCGGCAAACGGCCCCCGGGATCGGCATCCCCAAACAGGACATCGGCAATCGCGTTTCCACATTCTTGGCCTGGATACCATGCCTGTAAAACTGCGGGCGCCTGCATGACCCACGGCATTTCCACGGGTCCACCCGTTTGCAGAACAACAACCGTATTGGGATTTGCGGCACAAACCGCATCGATCAACACATTTTGATTGCGTGGCAGGTCGATGTTTTCCAAATCAGACCCTTCTGTATCCCATTCGCCCGAACGGCCCACCAAAACCACGGCGGTATCGCAGCGCGATGCCGCGGCAACCGCCGCATCAATTTCGGTTTGGCCAAGGACGCGCGACACACCAAAACGGAACGCCGTGAAATACAAATTATCCGCAGGTTTGGTGCGCAATTCCATCACGACGGAAACGGTCTGTCCCGCGCTTAGAGTAACATTTCCCGTGCGCTCATCACAGCCCTCTTCAAAGAATGTGCGCCCCTTGCTCCACGTGTCCCACGCATCAACAACCAATGCGCCATCAACGTAAAGTTTCGCATACCCCGCAGCATGCAGGCCAAAACTGTGTTCGCCGTCTTCTGTCGCCGTATAGGATCCTGATACGCGGACAGAAAAGGCGTTTGGATCGACTTTACTCTCGGCCACCTCTTCATGCCAAAAAACCACAGATCCATTTATTGTATCGGTGTGTATCGCAGGTCCGCGCAGGCCTTCATTATCGAAATATTCTGCATGGAACTCACCCTCAATCACAGGTTCCCAACGGTGATTTGCGCATCCCTTGGCAAATTCAATGCGGTCCTGACCGATGCGCTGGATCATTCCATCCAGCGGGGTGATCCGATAATGTGGGTTTAATTGCGCCGATCCGCCACCCATGATTTGTGCAACATCTGCGTTGGGACCGATCACTGCAACTGTGCCGCTGTCGGGATTTAGCGGCAGTGCACCATCATTCTTCAACAGAACCGTTCCTGCGGACCCTGCCTGTCGGATGAGGGCACGATGTTCGGGGCGATTGTCTGCATGTTCTTCAAAGGGTCGGTGATCAGACAAGGAACCGACACGTCCCATTAATCGCAAAATGGCGAGCGCACGTTCACGCACCGTTTCTGCACGCACCAATCCATCGTGAACCGCCTGAACCAATGTGGCACCCCGATCACGCGTTGGACCGGGCATTTCCAAATCCAATCCTGCATTCACCGTAGGGGCCGTTGTGCGAGATCCGAACCAATCGGACATCACAATGCCATCATAACCCCATTCGTCGCGCAAAACCTTGGTCAACAACCATTCATTTTCGGCGGTGTAGATGCCGTTCAATTTGTTATAGGACGACATGATGCCCCAAACATCGGCCTGTTTTACAGCGGCCTCAAACGGGCGCAGATAAACCTCACGCAATGTGCGTTCATCGATGGCCGAATTGATTGTCGTTCGCTCAATCTCGGATTCATTCCCGATGAAGTGTTTCACCGTCGCGGCCACGCCATTTCCCTGCAAACCTGTGATATAAGCAACGGCCAGATCGGCCGCCAATTCAGGATCCTCGGAATAGCATTCAAAATTCCGCCCGTTGGTGACCGTGCGATGCATATTAATCGTTGGCCCCAGTAGCACATGCGCACTCTTTGATTTCACCTCATCCGCGATGGCTGCTCCGATGCGGCGTACCAAATCCACGTCCCATGTTGCGCCCAGTGCGATACCAACAGGAAAACAGGCCGCTGTGACCCCACCAATGATTGATCCGCTGCCGCGCGCTCCGTTGGGCCCATCTGTCACACGTAACTTTGCAATCCCCAACCGATCAATCGCGGGGGTCGACCAATAATCCGCACCCGCAAGAATGGAAACTTGTTCCTCAAGCGTAAGAAGATCAATCAATTCATCGGCCGTTTTATTTGAAGTGTGCGTCATGCTGCATTCCATTACAGAGGTATTTGCCAAAGGTTTTACAACCTGGACCGTTTAAATTGTGGCCCAACTACCACTAGATCCTGCCCTGCGACAATAAGGTATCATTTATATTCTTGTAATTGAATGTAGCAGCGACTATTTGCAGTGGTGTACACGAGTACACCTCCCTGTTGGACTGGCCCCGCATCATTTGCGGGGCCTTTTTTTATTCTGTATACAAAACCGGAAACTCGGGCGCATCAAAAGGCGTGCCCGGTGTGTAGTCTAAATCAGGAAACGCAGGTGATGTGGTTCCAAGGCGTTTCGCAAAAACAGCATCATCCCCAACCCAACGCATCGAAATCACGCGCCGGCGGTTTGGCGAGGCGTTGGCAGGCGCGCCGTGCAACGTGCGAAAGTTGAACGCAACCGCATCCCCTGGTTCCATTTCCCAACCCAGGATATCCAATTCGTCCCGCAGGTTATCCACGTCAGGCACCGCCTCACTTGTGTCTCCTTCAAATAGGTCGGTTCCATCAAAGCGCTGTGGTTTGAAATCTTTACCCCATCTGTGCGAACCCGCGATATATTCAATCGTGCGTTCCCGCGGGATAGGATCCAAGGGGACCCAAAAACTGACGCTTTGACGTCCTTCGCACAGGTAATAAGGCTGATCCTGATGCCATGGAGTGACGACCGAATTCCCGGGTTCTTTGACCAGAATATGATCATGAAACACACGCGCGGTTTTTGATTGCATCAGTTTTGCGGCCAATTCAGGCATGGCAGAGTCCCGTACCAATGCGCGATACCCATCAAACTGATCCCATACAACATAATCCTGAAAAAACGCTTGTCCCCCATCATCAGGGCGATAGGTACGTTCGCGCCAACTGGGATTTTGCATGTTCTCTTCGATTGCTTCACGAGCTGTTTCAACAAAATCCGCGAAAACACCTTTTAACAACACAGCGCCGTTTTTTTGGAAATCTTCAATTTGAGATTGCTCAAGCATATTTTTCTCCACCACTTTTCATTTGATAAATGCACAGGATATTTTCACGTGCAATCGGTTTTAAGCAACACTCCAATCCTGACTTAGATCAGGAACAAAGGCTTCAATCGCGCAGGTGGCCACCACGGTTGAGTTTTCACCCGCGGTTGTTGTGATGTTATGGCCGCCAAAGACAACGTTGATCTGCGGATTGCCACGCGGCACTTCGGCCATCAGGCGGTCAACATCAACTTGTTCCGGGTCCTGCACTCCAATCGTTACTTTGACATTCATCACCGAATGATCCAAATCAAGTGAACGAAATAGAATGATCGAACTATGCCGAATTGCATCGTTAAACGCCCTGAGTGCGGCCTTGGTATAATCCATACCATATAGGTCGGCACCCGACCCCATTTCCAAAATCAACCGTTTCATGCTGCACGCTCCTTTTTCGTGACATCCAGTGACACGATGATCGCCGCATGTGCGATAATTGCACTGGGTTGATCTGGTTTATTTGGGTTTGGAATGTCCAAGCCACCTTGCACGGCTGTGGCCGTTACGTTGCCATAGGGAAATTCCGCCTCAACCGCGGTTAGGTCAATAGCATTGGGATTTTGGCAGGCGATTTCTGCCTTGATCTGCATGCTGCTCTTTTCTGCGCCAAAGACTTCGACCAAATTGATCGAATTGCACCATAGGGCGTCACGCACTGCACGGCAGGCAGCTTTGGTATAGCTTCCTGAACGCAGGGCACTGCCCACACCCAGTTCAAGGATCATTGGCAATTGGGACATTTGATTTCCTGTTGCAAAGTTGAGTGACCTCAATTTACCCGTCCCCAAAATGAAAGCAATGCGTGATTTTCCGATTTGCCCGTGACCCCAAATGCGTTTCACGATATGTCGGAGAAAGAAATAAATAACGGGCGATTTAGATGACAAAGATTTACGTTGATGCCGACGCCTGCCCCGTCAAAGCAGAAGTGGAAAAAACCGCCACCCGTCACAAAATCTCCGTGTTTGTTGTTAGCAACGGCGGCATTCGTCCATCTCAAAATCCCATTGTCACAACCGTAGTTGTGGACCACGGCGCGGATGTGGCTGATCAGTGGATCGCCGATCATTGCGGACCAGGGGATATTGTTGTCACATCTGATATTCCACTGGCCGCCCGAACAATTGAACAGGGATCACTTGTCGTAAAACCCAATGGTGAGATTTTGACGTCCAAAAACATTGGGCCCGTATTAGCCGCGCGTGATTTGATGTCGGATATTAGATCAGCAGATCCGTTTTTTCAGGGTCGATCCAAAGCGTTTTCAAAATCAGATCGGTCCCGATTTTTGGATGCTCTGGAACGCGTTATTCGACAAAGCCAAGGATAACGTGTCGAAAATTTCAGATGACAAGCGGTGGTCTTGCACTAACTGTGTCAGATCCAACAATTTGGAGACCCCATGGAAAAAGAGCCCTCAAAAAATGTATTAGGTGGTGATTTGACTCCCTGCTCAATGGATCCTGTGACAGGTTTCTTTCGAAATGGGTCCTGCGATACATGTGCAGAAGATCGGGGCAGCCACACGGTCTGCGCCATAATGGATAAAGAATTTTTGATGTTGTCCCAATATCTTGGAAATGATCTCTCTACCCCAAGCCCGGAATACGGATTTCAGGGGTTAAAGCCAGGAGATCATTGGTGCCTGTGTGCGGGACGCTTTTTACAAGCCTATGAAGAGGGTTGCGCACCCAAAGTCGTGTTAGAGGCAACACATGCGCGCGCATTGGATATTGTGCCACTTGATGTTCTGAAAGAGTGCGAATTCAACCCTGCATAAGGTCAAAACTTTGATCCAAAACACGTGCCAGCTGGATATCCAACTCGGTCAGCGTACCTGCGTCATGTGTCGTAAGGCGCACCTCCACACGATTATAAACGTTTCGCCATTCTGGATGATGGTTCAGGGCGTCGATCTGATCAACAAGTGACGCCATCCACGCAATCGCCGCAGAAAAGCTTGGGAAACGATATGTTTTGTTGGCCGAATGGCCATCGGATGCGACTGTCCAGCCGCCCTCTTCCAGTATTTTGTTATCCATTCGACTGTCCCTACAAGTGTCTACACGATAAAGGATAAGCCGCGCGCACATATCTTCAACATTTGCAAAATGCGTAAATCCCATTACATCCAGTCAAAGTAAAAGGAAGACGATCATGCAAATTTATCTATCAGGCGAAATCCACACAAATTGGCGCGACGAAATTATGGAACTGTGTCAGGGCTTGGATGTCACCTTCACCTCTCCTGTTTTGGACCACGCAGCAAGTGATGATTGCGGTATCGCCATTTTGGGGGCTGAGGACAATAAATTTTGGCATGATAATAAGGGCGCCAAAGTGAACGCCATCCGCACGCGCAAAGCAATCAGTGATGCAGATGTCGTCGTGGTCCGCTTTGGCGAAAAATACAAACAATGGAACGCGGCGTTTGATGCGGGCTATGCAGCCGCACTTGGAAAATCACTGATCATTATGCATGGACACGATCATCAGCACGCCCTTAAAGAGGTGGACGCCGCCGCGCTGGCCGTGACATCCACCCCAGCACAGGTTGCACAAATCCTGAAATATGTGTTGCACGGCGAACTCGGTTAACACTTGCAATGTCGTAATTAAGCGGTTTTTCCGAAATCTTTTGCGATTGATTTGGCCCAAATAGATAAGGAACAGATCATGAGATTTTCTGGGAAAACCGCGCTGGTCACAGGTGCCGCTGGTGGAATTGGGCAGGCTATTGTTGCGGGATTACGTGCAGAAGGCGCGCGTGTCGCCACAGCAGATCGTGACAGCAGTGCCATTGCCGCAGATGCGCATTTGGACGGTGATCTATTAAACCCAGAATATTGCGATGGATTGATAACCGCGACGGTTGCGGCATTGGGCTCCATCGACATCATTGTGAACAACGCAGGCGTCATCACACGCGGCACGATTGATGAAACAACTGACGCTGATTGGGCGCTGTCCATGGGCGTCAATGTCGAGGCGCCGTTTCGTATTTGTCGCGCGGCGATCCCAGTGATGGCAAAACAGGGCGGTGGCGTTATCGTAAATACATCTTCGTGCTGGGGCGGCAAGGCACCCGGGCTCAACCACCCGCTTTATTGTATGACAAAGTCCGCGATTGCATCCATGACCGAATGTCTGGGAATGGATCACGGACACCAGAATATTCGCGTCAATGCCGTCTGCCCGAATGAGGTGAACACACCAATGCTGCGTACAGGGTTACGCGTACGCGGGTTTGATCCAGACACGGCCATTGCGGAATTGGGTAAAACTGTGCCCCTTGGCCGTATCGCAGAACCCGAAGATATCGCCGATGTGGTGCTGTTCCTGGCCTCTGATCAGTCCCGCTACATGACGGGCACATTGGTTGAGGTGAACGGCGGAAAGCCTGTGTCATGATGCGGTTTGAAAACAAAGTTGCGCTTGTCACTGGCGGACGCAGCGGGATTGGACAGGCCACAGCAAAACGCCTACGCGATGAAGGCGCAATCGTGATTACGGCGCAGCGCGGGATTGATACAGACTTTCCATCAATCAGCGTCGATTTTGCCGATCCCATCGCCACCAGCGCCGTGGTGGATCAGGTCGTTTCGATGCAAGGTCAGTTGGACGTTTTGATCAACAATGCAGGTATCATGCAAGAGGCCTATGCCGAGGATATGTCGCTTGATGATTGGATGCGCACAATCAATGTGAACCTAACTGCCCCGTTCCTATTGATAAAATCCGCACTGCCGCATTTGCGCAAAACAAAAGGGGCAATTGTGAACACAGGCTCGATCGAGGGATTGGGATCAAACCCAATGCACGCAGCCTATGGCGCATCCAAGGCAGGATTGCATAGCCTGACCAAGGCAATTGCTGTGGATCATGGCGAAGATGGGATTCGTTGCAATGCAGTGGCACCTGGTTGGATTGATACAGATTTGAACATAGATTACATCGACAACATGCCCGATCCTAACGCCTTTCGCCGAGATATAGACAAAATTCATCCCATCGGCAGCACGGGTAAACCACGGGATGTTGCGGCTCTTATTACCTTTCTTGCGTCAGATGACGCTGCATTCATCACAGGTGAAATTTATCGTGTTGATGGCGGCAGGATGAGCAAACTGAGCCTGCCGCAATAACGGCAGGTCATCGCTTTACGCCAATCCGATTTGGGTTCCATTGGGTTGAATATCCTCGGGTCACTTTTCCAAAACGGCAAACAAAGTCCCCTATATATTTGCAACATTTGGATCATCGTAAATGTTGTTCCGCTTCAAAATGTGAAATGCCGCGCAGAATACCGATTGATCCTATTTTTGAATTCAATAGGATCGAAGTTTAGAATGCGTAGAAATCGAAACATTTCAAAGTCGGATGAAACAGGCAACATGCCCGTCAATCACCGCGTAGGCGGCGACATTCATAGGCTGTCACAAGACGATCGTAAGCTACTGCTGAATACAGCAATCCAAATTTTAGAAACCATCGGATTAGCCGAGGTTTCACCCGAAATTAGTAACGTTATGTGCGAGGCAGGCGCTAAGATGTCTAGCGAACGCGTCACAATTCCTAAAAAACTTATTCTTGAAACTATCGATGCCATGCCGAAAACCGTTTTGCTTGCAGGCCAAGAAGATGAATTCGACATGCATGTTGGCGGGGCAAACGTATATTTAGGAACAGGTGGCGCAGCACCAATGGTGCACGATTTGTCAACCGCAGATTACAGGGAAGCTGTGTTGCGCGATTTGTATGATGCAGCGCGCATCGCCCATGAGTGTAGGCACATCAATTTTTTTGCGCGTTCCGTTGTCGCGCGTGATGTTGACGATCCCCTGAAACTCGATCGTGCTACCGCAGCTACCTCACTTATGGGTTGCGCCAAGCATGTCATGGTCCAAGCCTCGGACGCGGCGCATGTGAGTAACATTGCGCAGCTTTGTTACACTATTGCAGGCAGCGAGGATGCATTTCGCGCCCGCCCGTTTTTATCGCTAAATATCAATCATGCAGTGCCGCCCCTGCGGTTACATAACGAGAGCATGTTGGTTATGCAAGAGGCCGTCAAATTTGGTATTCCAGTGCATTGTAATGTGTTTGGCCAAGTTGGCGCATCCAGCCCCGTCACACTGGCGGGCGCTACGGCACAAACGCTTGCGGAAACCCTAGCAGGGTTGGTGTGGGTGCATATGATCGACCCCGCCGCCGCCCGCATCGCGGGGCCCCGCCCCATGATCACGGATCTGCGTTCGGGTGGTTTGGCGGGGGGATCAGGCGAACAGGCACAGGCCAATACAATGGTATTGCAGGTTCTGCGGCATTTGGATGTTCCCTGTTCAATCATCGCGGGCGCAACAGGCAGCCGACACGTCGATCACCAAGCAGGGTATGAAAAAGCATTGGGCGTTTCAGCCGCCATTTCCGCAGGTGCCAATTTGGTGACGCAAGCCGCAGGTAGCCAAGCAAGCCTAATGGGAACCAGCCTTGCTGGAATGGTTGCGGATAATGACATGCTGGGCGCAGTATTACGCGCACATGCGCCCGTTACAATTTCTCAGGAAACACTGGCGCTAGATGCCATCCAAACAGTAGTGGAAGGTGAGGGCCATTTCTTGGGTCAACCAGAAACCTATGCCCGAATGCGCAGTGATTTTGTCTACCCCGACATCTCTGAACGCGCAGGGGCGACAGACCTTGATCAATCTGGGGCAGCCGACATGCAGCAGCGTGCCATCCAACGGGCGCAAGACATACTAAACGGCCCAAAACAAACCCATCTACCCAAACACATTCATGACGCTTTGGCGGCAGAATTCGGAATTGGAACATCGACATGACCACACCATTGAAAATTGCCATCATTGGGACAGGGGCCATGGGGTCCATTTATGCGGCGCGATTATCAAATGCGGGCCACTCTGTCTGCGCCATAGATGTTTGGGCAGATCACGTAGATGCTATAAATTCAGGGGGCCTAACAATTGATGGACCAGAGGGTCAATTACGCGCAACCAACGTTCGGGCAATCCGCGAACTGCCATCTGATGAACCCTTTGATCTCTATATCATTGCAACAAAATCGTTTGGGGTGCACAAAAGTGCAGAGGCCATTGCCAAAACTCTTACCCCCAATGCTATGGTCCTAACCATTCAAAACGGTCTTGGAGCAGGAGATGATGTTGCTGCATTCATTCCAAAATCCCAAATTATTTTGGGCGTTGCCGAGGGGTTTGGTGCGTCAATGACAGGGCCTGCGCATGCAGCGCACACATCAATGAAACAAATCCGTTTAGGTCTAATGCAAGGCGCCAAAGAACACAGATTATCCCGTGTAGTAGATGCCTGGCGCGATGGTGGATTTCACGTTGAAATCTATGACGATATTGCCCAGTTGATTTGGGAAAAGCTGCTGTGCAACGTCGCTCTTTCTGGTCCTTGCACCGTGTTTGATAAAAATGTAGCCGAACTAAGCGCGCACGACGCGGAATGGAGCATTGCCCTATCATGCATGAAAGAGGCCTTTGCCATTGGAACGCGACTAGGCATCAATTTTTCATTCGATGATCCAGTGCGATATGTCACCGAATTTGCAACTCGCGTGGGGACGGCCAAACCCTCGATGTTGCAAGATCACGAGGCACAGCGCGCATCCGAAATTGGTACGATAAATGGCGCAATCCTAAGATTGGGCAAAGAGATGAGCGTGCCCACACCATACAACGAAACGATCTGCGCCGTCATCCGCGCTCGCGAAGCACGGTTTGGCTAGTCGCCTGAGAGTTCCGAAAACAACCATGTCGAAATGGACATGTTACGCAGGTAAGCTGAGTCGGCAAACCCAGCTGTTCGGCTCGTGACAAGATGTAGTAAATCGCCATAAATTCTATTTTTGAGAATTGGTTGTCATTCACAAAATGTCCCAGTTGCAGACGCATCACGCAGCTGTACTTTGCAATAATTGCTCTGATTGACCTGACGTTTTGTCAAATTGGCATGCCGCACAAATGCATTCGTGAAATCAGCGCCATTGACATCCGCACCTGTAAAATCCGCCAACTCAATTTCGGCCCCAGCAAAGCTTGCATTGCGCAATCGCGCATTGCGAAATGTTGCGTTGTTTGCACGTGCACCCGAAAAATCAGCACTTTCCAGATTTGCGTCGTCAAACTTTGCGTTGACCAAATAGGCATCCGAAAAATTTGCACCCGACAAATCTTGATCGCGGAAGTCCGCAAAGGCCAAATTTTGCCCGCTGAAGTCACAGTCGGCACACATTGTAAATGCAGGACCTGTCAACAAAAGGGATAGGGTCGTTGCCCATAAAAAGCGATGCAGCATAGGTTATTCACCACAATAATAGTTTGTTGTGATCTTAGCATATCTCACCCTGCCCGTAATCCAAATTTTACCTATGAACAAACTACGGACGGTGAGAATTCGCATTGATCCGCCTTGCTCAACGGCATTATGTTGACACAGCGGCATTGTTCATGACGGAGATGTATTTTGAGCTTTTTGGGAATTGATCTTGGAACATCGGGCCTGCGTGCAATGCTTATGGACGAGGCGGGTTTGGCAATTCGTACGGTCGAGGCCGACTATACGACGCGCTCTCCTGCACCCGGTTGGTCAGAACAAGATCCCAAACTATGGATTGATGCGTTGGATGCGGTTGTTGAGGAACTCCGCATCACCGAGCCACGCTTTGCTAATCTAATCGGCATCGGCGTTGCAGGACATATGCACGGGGCAACATTATTGGACGACATGGGGAATGTTCTGCGCCCCTGCATTTTGTGGAACGACACCCGCGCTGCGACAGAAGCCGCAGCCATAGATCAAAATCCCGTGTTCCGCGATATTTCGGGCAATATCGTATTTCCTGGGTTCACTGCGCCAAAACTGGCTTGGGTCGCGAAACACGAACCTGAAATTTTCAGAAAAACCGCGAAAGTTTTATTGCCCGCAGCCTATCTAAATTACCACTTAACGGGCGACTATGTGGCTGATTTTTCCGACAGTGCGGGCACATCGTGGTTGGATATTAATGCGCGCGACTGGTCAAATACGCTTTTGTCCATTGGCGGCATGGACGTGTCCCAGATGCCCAACCTGGTCGAAGGTTGTGACGCCGCTGGTATGTTACGACAGGATTTGAAACGGAAATGGGGATTGAAACAGGATGTCGTCATCGCAGGCGGCGCAGGCGATAACGCCGCCGCCGCATGTGGCATCGGTGCGTTCAAAGAGGGTCAGGGTTTTGTTTCCTTGGGGACATCGGGCGTTATCTTAATTGCCCGCGATGGATGTTATCCCGCACCCGCAACCGCAGTACACACGTTTTGTCATGCTTTGCCAGCCCGGTGGTATCAAATGGGTGTCATGTTATCGGCCACAGACAGTTTGAATTGGCTTTCCAAGATCACAAGACAAACACCTGCACAACTTACCCGCGCCTTGCCTGATGCATTGCGCACACCAAGTGCAGTGAAGTTCATGCCCTATCTTTCGGGCGAGAGGACACCCCACAATGATGCCAAGGTTCGTGGAGGCTTCCTCAATGTTTCCATTCAAAATGATGCAGTTGATTTAACCCAATCCGTTTTGGAAGGTGTCGCCTTTGGATTACGAGATTCGCTCGAGGCACTTCGGCAAACAGGCGCGCTGCCAAAAGCGCTTTACGCGATCGGCGGAGGTGCAAAGTCAGATTATTGGCTCAAGCTATTGGCAACAGTTCTTCAAATCGAATTGCAGGTCCCCGAGGATGGGGATTTTGGGCCCGCACTTGGTGCCGCGCGCCTTGCTCAAATTGCAAGCTGTGGATCAGATTATAATAATGTTATGCGCAGCCCAACCGTCAGCCGTGTCGTTAAACCTGATACCAATCTCATAGACGCCTATGAACGGGCCTATCAGAATTTTAAACAAAATTTCGCTGCGTATCGTTCGCTAAATTGCTGATTTAGGCCTCTAACATATACCGCTTGGCGAGTGGTAAACTCACTGCCCCCATGGGGCGCGCTTTGGGACCCATTGAACCCTCAATAATTTGTGGTACGACCAAGCCTGCCAGATTTTCGTTTTTCAGTTCCGTTGTAATTCGGTCAACCAAAACTTCCCTCAGATCGGTTGGTAAATTTCCATCAATTAAAACAGCAGGGAAATCGATAATGGAAATCGCACCAGTGATCATTCGCGTAACTGCTGGAACTGCTTCGGCCAGCCAATCTTCCAAAATTTTGGCGTCCAAATTCCAATTTTCGGTTTTTTCGACTATTTCAGCGGCACTACCTGTCGCCTCGATAAGACGACGTTCCAATCCGTTTAACGACGCAACATCCACCATTTGACGCCCATTGATTGGGAAGGGGCCAATCGCGCCTGCATTTCCAGAGGAACCTTTATAAAGCGACCCATTCATCACAACACCCCCACCGATGAAGTGGCCAAAATAGATATACAGAAAATCGGCAGGCGTTTCCTCAACGCCAAACACCAGTTCAGCGCCACAGGCACAGGAGGCATCATTCCCAAGGTAAATTGGAAATTCAAATAATTTGGACAATTCGTTCCGAAGATCAAAATTTTTCCAGTGATCCATTTTTTCAGGGTCGGCACCAATCGTGACCGCCCAATCCCATAAAAAGAAGGGAATCGCGATTCCCATGCCAGATATTCGATCTGCTTGTGCAGGCTCTAAATCCTGCAAGATTTCATCTGAAGCTGACTGCACGAAGTCCAAGACATTAGACGGCAGGGGGTAGGCATAGCTTTCGCGGCGATGCGTGATTTCTTCTCCAATAAAATTCGTCAGGATCAATTCAACAGACCGCCGTCCCACGCTCAGCCCAAAGAAATAAGCACCATCAGGTGCAAGTGACATTGGAACCGATGGTTGGCCCACGCGCCCGCGCACCTTTTCCCCCTTGGCGATCAGACCATCGCTTTCTAATGCGCGCATGATCACAGATGCCGTTTGCGCCGATAAACCGGTACGACGTGCAATTTCCGCTTTGGGCAATGGCCCCTCCCGACGCAGGATCGATAACACAAGTCGTTCGTTGCGTTCCCGCACGCCCGATTGGTTCGTTCCTTCAACGTCAAATTTTGAGGCCTGGTCCGTCATTCTTCACCATCCCGCGTCAGAGCTCTGCGGTCTATCGCGTTAATTAACACCGAAATCAAATCAAAAATCAATAATAAATAAAGTTGATTTATTTATTGACTAACCTCAAGAATCGTCGCTTAATGTGCAGCATTCGAGTGTGGCGTTTTTGAGTGCGCTTCACTCAGCACAACCAATGGGAGAATAAAATGAAAAAGTTAATGACAGCGACTGCGATTGCCCTAGTCGCGACTGCTGGCGCCGCGCTTGCGGGCAGCCACTCTACAAGCGCATGCTTGATCACAAAGACAGATACAAACCCCTTCTTCGTAAAAATGCGCGAAGGCGCTGCTGCGAAAGCAGAAGAGCTTGGCATAACACTGAAAAGCTATGCGGGTAAAATCGACGGCGACAACGAAAGCCAAGTTGCAGCCATCGAAACATGTATCGCAGATGGTGCATCAGGTATCCTTTTGACAGCGTCTGACACAGCTGCAATCGTTCCTTCGGTTGAACAGGCGAAAGATGCAGGTCTATTGGTGATCGCGCTTGATACTCCGCTGGAACCAATTGGCGCGGCACACGCAACATTCGCAACAGATAACTTCCTAGCGGGTGAATTGATCGGTCAATATGCAGCAGCAGCACTTGGCGCAGATGCGGCAAATGCAAAAATCGCGATGCTTGACCTTGCGATCAGCCAGCCAACAGTTGGCGTTCTACGTGACCAAGGTTTCCTTAAAGGCTTTGGTATTGACCTAGGTGACCCAAACAAATGGGGCGACGAAACAGACGCACGCATCATTTGTAACGAGGTCACAGCGGGTAACGAAGAAGGCGGTCGCACAGCGATGGAAAACTGCCTAGCCCAAGATCCGATGATCAACGTTGTCTACACAATCAACGAACCAGCGGCCGCAGGTGCATACGAAGCGCTAAAGGCAATTGGTCGTGAAAACGATGTCACAATCGTATCTGTAGACGGCGGATGCCCAGGTGTTAAAAACGTTGCAGACGGTGTGATTGCAGCGACATCACAACAATACCCATTGTTGATGGCATCCCTTGGTATCGAAGCGATTGCACAATTTGCAAAAGACGGAACATTGCCTGCAAACACACCTGGCAAAAACTTCCTAGACACTGGTGTATCATTGGTTGCTGCAGAAGCAGTTGATGGTGTCGACAGCATCAATGTTGCAGAAGGTACAAACCTCTGCTGGGGATAATTTCTCCTCCCGATTGGCCCTTGGGCCATCAGGAATTTGGGAGCGGACAATCGTCCGCTCTCAGCATATAATACGACATACAAACTGAAACCGCGGGCGTTTGAGGAAGGAATGTAAATGTCATCTTCGCAAGATTATGAAAAGGCAGTATCGGACGCATCCGATGAAGTGGCCGATTTCGACGACCATCGCAAAGGATTCGTCGGCCGTTTGCAACACGCGCTTCATGTGACCCCTGCCCTCGTTCCGTTAATCGTCCTTGTGTTTGCCATCGCATTATTTGGCATTTTATTGGGGTCAAAATTTTTCTCGCCCTTCGCGCTAACCCTTATTTTGCAACAGGTCCAAATTGTCGGCGTTCTTGCCGCAGCGCAAACCCTTATTATCTTGACGGCGGGGATTGACCTGTCTGTTGGTGCGATTGCTGTATTTTGCACAGTGATCATGGGGCAATTTAGTTTTCGATATGGAATTCCTGCGCCCATGTCCGTAGCACTTGGCTTGGCTGTGGGCACTGGACTTGGTGCGATCAGCGGTTGGTTGGTTAGCCGCGTAAAGCTTCCCCCATTCATCGTGACGCTTGGCATGTGGCAAATCGTTTTGGCCGCGAACTACCTATATTCAGCAAACGAAACTTTGCGCAGTCAGGATATCGCAGAACAGGCGGCCTTCCTCCAATTCTTGGGCACCAAAATCAAATTCGGTGGCGCGACATTTACCTTTGGCGTGGTGCTGATGGTTGCATTGGTAATTATCTTGGCCTACGCGCTGCGTTCAACCGCATGGGGGCGCCATGTTTATGCCGTTGGTGATGACCCCGAGGCCGCTGAACTTGCAGGCGTCGACGTGCACCGCACGTTGATGTCTGTGTACATGCTTGCTGGTTTCATCTGCGCCTTGGCTGCATGGGTTATGATTGGACGGTTTAGTTCGGTATCCCCCTCTGCCTCAACAGGTGTAGTGGGAAATATTCAGGCTATCACAGCGGTTGTGATCGGCGGCATCTCCCTATTTGGCGGGCGCGGATCCATTGTCGGCGCATTTTTCGGCGCCTTGATCGTTGGCGTATTTGAACTGGGCCTTCGGATGGCGGGTGCAGATCCCCAGTGGACATTCATGTTGATCGGCATGCTGATCATTGGCGCGGTAACAGTTGATCAATGGATCAGAAAGGTAACAAGCTAATGGAACCTATTCTTTCTGCAAAAGGACTTGTGAAGCGCTACGGTCGTGTGACGGCGCTAGATCACTGTGACTTTGAATTGATGCCCGGTGAAATTTTGGGCGTTATTGGTGACAATGGCGCGGGTAAATCAACCCTGATCAAGGCACTATGCGGCGCAGTCACACCAGACGAAGGCAGCGTATATTTAGATGGCAAGCCGATCTCTTTCACATCACCAATTGACGCGCGCAAGCACGGCATTGAAACCGTGTATCAAACATTGGCCATGAGCCCCGCATTGTCGATTGCGGATAATATGTTCATGGGTCGCGAGTTGCGCAAACCGGGTATTATGGGATCTGTTTTCAAGCAATTGGATAAAAAGCGTATGCAGGAATTTGCGCGTGAAAAACTATCTGAGTTAGGCTTGATGACCATTCAAAACATCAACCAAGCGGTCGAGACACTTTCAGGGGGTCAACGCCAAGGTGTCGCCGTGGCACGTGCCGCTGCATTCGGATCGAAAGTCATCATTTTGGATGAACCAACAGCCGCCCTAGGCGTAAAAGAAAGTCGGCGTGTTCTTGAGTTGATCCAAGACGTGAAATCCCGTGGCATTCCGATCATCCTGATCAGTCACAACATGCCACATGTTTTTGAAGTTTGTGATCGCATTCATATTCACCGTTTGGGAAAACGACTGACCGTTATAGACCCAAAAGACCATGAGATGTCTGACGCCGTCGCTTATATGACAGGCGCAAAAAACCCGACGTAGGACGAGTACAACCAATGACGTTGGAACACACAACAAATCGCATTTTCGATGCGTTGTCGGCACATCTCCAATCAGACAAACGCTGCCTTGTTGCGATCGCAGGGCCACCCGCGGTTGGAAAATCCACATTGGCCGAATGCCTCTGTGACAAGCTGAACCAAGCAAAAAAACAAGCCGCCATTGTTCCCATGGACGGGTTCCATATGGATAACGAAACCCTAATTGCGAAAGGGTTACTGCATCGCAAAGGGGCGCCAATGACGTTTGATGTATCGGCGTTCACATCGACCTTGGAAAGCCTGTTGAAGGAGGACGAAGTGTCCATTCCAATGTTTGATCGTGCGAAAGATTGTACAATACCCAATGCGGCAAAAATTACGGGTGGCGACCAATATGTCATCGTTGAAGGCAATTATCTATTGCTGGACCAAGAGGATTGGCGCGACCTAAGTCAGTTCTGGGGCTATTCCGTTTTTGTTGAGGCCGATTTTGACGAATTGGAACGCCGACTGATCAACCGTTGGCTAGACCACGGATTGGATCACACAGCCGCAAAAAAGCGGGCCCATGACAACGATATAGTCAACGCGGCAACCGTTCTTAATCATAGGATGCCAAGTGATCTGACACTAATCAATTAAGTCAAAAGACTTAACACATACATTTGAAATTGGCTTCGATCCCTCTTTTACATATTTTCGGCGCTGTAATCACACTAGATGAAGTTTTTCTTATCCTGCGCTGCTAATGGCCCAAAACCAGTGAAGGTCCTGCTTCATCTTCCTACCTAATCTTGTTTCTTTGCAATGATCAGACGCGCCATTTTTCCATCTTCGATCAACCAGATACGATCGTCTGACATTGGCAAAACATCTCGAAGACGGCGTTCGAAGTGGAACACCTCTTCCAATACGACACGTTCTGCCTCAATTTGAATGCGAAATAATGAACGGCTTCTTAAACCTGTTATAAATGCATTTGCGGCCCAGTCATTTTCACCACTTTCAGCCATAAAACGGATGGCAGATGGGGCAATTGTGGGCACCCAGCTTCTGATCGGCGCTGTGAAATCAGGACGCGTCGCATGTGAAGGAATGGGTGTACCATCGTAATGCTCTCCTTCGGACACGATGGGCCAACCATAGTTGCGGGCGGGTTTAATCAGGTTTAATTCATCACCGTCTGCTGGCCCCATCTCGACACTCCACAAGGCGCCTGTCGGGTCAAGTGCAATGCCCAATGGATTTCGATGACCTGCACTCCAAATTTGCTTCGTGGGCGACGGACTACTAAAATATGGGTTGCTTTTAGGGGTGCGACCGTCATCAAAGATACGAACGATTTTACCAATATTGGTGCCATAATTTTGCGCAGGATGCATGTATTGACGATCCCCCGAGGTTATAAAAATAACATCGCGATCTGTTGCGGCATCCTTTGAAAACGCAAGTTTATGACCAAAGTGTCCCATTCCAGAAACAAAGGGATCTTGTCGCCAAATTTGCTGCACGTTTTCAAGTGCATCACCCGTAAATTCCGCGCGATAGACCACCGCACCGCGGGTTGCACCACCATCATCTGAAGCGATAGCGGAAAAATAGATTAGGCGATTTTCGGCAAAATCAGGATGCAGTTTGATGTCCCCCAATCCACCTTGGCCGCCATAGGCGACATTGGGGACACCACGAATTAGCGTTTTGTTGCCCGCATCATCCACGCGCCACATTTGACCGGATTTTTCCGTCAGCAAAATCGATTGTCTGTCTAAGTGTTCGATTGCCCAAGGTTCGTTAAATTCGGCGATGTAGGTCAAGTGTATGCTAGTATCGTGGCTGCCCTTGATGGTTTCTGCAAAACCAACACGGGGGAATAAGAACACAATAAATAGAAATACGAACCGCATGTGCACATCCAATAATTAAAACTAACACTTTAGTGGTAGAGCGACATGTGCCCATGTCAAAATGAACTTTGAGTGATCCGTGAAACACCACTCACGCCAACACTATGTTTAGTGATACCGAACACCCTGCTTGGCCAACGCACCGTGCACAGCAGTAATATCAACCTCAATTAAGTCGCAGCGCGTTTTCACCGCCAAGGCTGCGGCGATCCCTGCGCCCTGCCCAGATACCGCACAACAGGCCATGTTTCGAGTTGCGGCATGCGCAACCCGATCCCCACCCGTTGCACGGCCTGCTACCAGCAAACCCTTGATCCCTTCTGGAAGCATGGAGCGATAGGGAATATGCATATAACGCCCCGTCGTTGGTAGGATAAGAATGCCGTATCCGTCAATAAATTCGGGATATATTCCAATACTATCTTCAAATCGGGCCTGATGGCGTACATCGTCTTCGGTCATGTTATAATGTGCGTCGATTTTGCGGGTATCGCGAATGCCAATCGTCATGCCGAAATTTCGTAATCGAATGCCCGAACAGCCCGGCGCATATTCGCGCAGCGCATCAATCGCCAGCATCGCCTGACGCCGACCTTCCATTTCGAAATGGGTTAAATCAGAGGGATCAGTACCATCGCATTCTGCCAGATGCACCAAATTCATATAGGTCATTTCACCCGTGTCATGCACCGCACCCCATGTTCCCGAGATGGTGGACAAATCCGCAGGGATCAATCCGGATTGACGTGCCTGTTCAAAGGGTTTTTTGATGAATGGAGAAAACATTGTGTCCTCTTTCCCATCCGTTTCCACCGTCCATTCACCCGTTGACCAATCCGCGTAGGTTAGTGGATTTTTTTTCACATCTTCCATGAATTTTTTCTTATCCACACCTGCGCAATGAAACATCACACTCGCCGCTTGCAAATCCTCTTTCGGTGGTTTGGTGATGGGGGCACCAGCGCGATGCGCGATATCAGCATCCCCTGTGGCATCAATCACAACCTTCGCCAACAAGGCCTCTCGGCCCGCTTTGGATTCTGTGATAATCCCCGTGACGCGATCCCCGTCCATAATTGGCGCGACGAACAAACGATGCAGCATCGGGATAACGCCCGCCTCTTCAATTAGGCGGTCCGCGACCAGTTTGAATCCTTCTGAGTCTAATTCGTAAGATTGGCTTTGGCTTTCAGGCACCGCAGCCCCCATTTCCTTGGCACGATCTTCAAATTCACGGCCCAACCCACCCGCTTCGACGGTTTGTTCATGGCGATACCATGCAAACCCCTCAACACCCACAGTAGTAATGTTGCCCCCAAAACACCCAAAGCGTTCCACAAGGGTCGTTTTCACGCCCATGCGCGCGGCGGCAAGCGCTGCGGCAAGCCCACCAGGGCCCGATCCAACAACCAAAACATCGGTTTCATGGATGACATCAATTTGTTTTTCGGGTTCTGTGATTGTTTTGCTCATGCATCACCTGTGGGAATCCTGTATCATAATGCTGTCCAATAGCAGTGAATATATGCCTAAAACCAACAACCGTGCACGGTCTTAGCGCATCACAAACGGATTTTGCATGGGTACATCGGATGTATTTATCCACGTGGTTTTGGTGCGGGTGTAATCCAAAATCGCGTCCTGACCTGCCTCGCGTCCGTAGCCCGATTGATTAAATCCGCCAAACGGCGCGATTGGTGAGATTGCACGATATGTATTGACCCAACAAATCCCAGACCGAATGCGATCAGAAACACGATGCGCACGTGCAATATTCTGGGTAAACACCCCAGATCCCAATCCGAATTGCGAGTTGTTCGCCATCATTATGGCCTCTTCCTCGGTATCAAAGGGGATCAATGACATAACAGGGCCAAACATTTCGATGTGTAGCGTTTCGGTATCCTCTGACGGGCATTCCACCAAGGTTGGTGCCATATAGTTCCCATCCCGTTCAAGAGGCGCACCCCCAAAATGGATTGTCGCGCCCTGCGATTGTGCCTTATCCAATGTATCAACGATGCGATCAATCTGTGCCCCTGTACATAAGGGACCTACATGCGTGGCGGTGTTCAACGGATCGCCAACAACAATTCCGCTGGCCTTGTCTTTTATGCGAGCAATCAGCTCGGGCAAAATGCTTCGATGGATTAGGCCACGTGACCCTGCCACACAGGACTGACCAGAGGCCCCAAAATTTGCAGCGATCAAACCATTGGCCGCACTATCTAAATCCGCATCTTCAAACACCAAAATTGGGGATTTACCCCCTAGTTCCAATGTGGTCAACGCAAAATTTTCCGCGGAATTTCGAACAACGTGGCGCGCGGTTTCTGGACCACCGGTGAATGCAATTCGGTCGACCTGTGGGTGACGTGTTAATGGAATGGAACAATTTTCGGCATCCCCTGTTATCACTGAGACCACACCATCTGGAAAACCTGCCTGATCGATTAGTTTGGCAAATTCCAACATCGGGATCGGTGCGATTTCAGAGGCCTTCAGGATCACCGAACACCCTGCCGCCAAGGCGGGCCCCAATTTCGTAGCCGACAAAAACATTTGCGCGTTCCACGGAACCACCGCCGCAACCACGCCGATTGGCATACGTTTGGTGAACACATGCATGTCCGGTTTGTCGATTGGTAAAACCGCACCTTCCATTTTGTCGGCAAGACCAGCGTAGTATCGATAATAATCCGCAACATATTTGGTTTGTGTCGCAGTTTCGGCCAATAATTTGCCGCTGTCTTGCGTTTCCAACTCACCCAAACGGCCTGCATGTTGTTCTATCAAATCCGCAAGTTTGAACAGCAACTTTCCACGCGCGGTTTGCGTCATGTCGCGCCATTCAGGATTATCCAAAGCACGTTTTGCGGCAACAACCGCACGTTCAACATCCTGTTTGTCGGTGCAGGCAAAACTGGCCCATGTTTTACCATCAGCTGGGTTTTGGCTATGCATCACCGCACCCCCAGCGCCCTCACAAAATGAACCGTCGATATAAAGTTGAAAATGCGGGTTTGTCATTTTGTCCTCACTGAAATGCTGGCATTACGTCGTTGATAAAGCGCGCTAAGCTCTCTTTTTTACGATCACCCGACATACCGCTGTCAATCCAAAATGCAAATTCATCATATCCCAGATCCTCGTACCGTTTGATCCGATCAATGACTTCTGCTGCCGTTCCAACTGTCAAATCACGCGCCAATTTATCTGCTGAAATCATCTTATTTTCTGCGATATCTTGGTCACTGAGTTTTTTAATCACCCCTTGGGTGACTGGACGCATATTTTGAAACCACGCCCCGAAATAGCAGTAAAACTTGGTCAACTCTTGGATCGCCCGATCCGCATCTGCGGTATCCTTGGCAACATAAGTATGATGCAGCAGCATGATTTTGGGTGACTTTTCTGGATTTTGCGCCTTGGCTGCATTGAAACGTTCCATCAATGATGTGATTTCGTCCATGCCCTGCCACAAAGGCGTGACCTGAACATTGAAATCATTGGCAACGGCGAACTCATGACTGTTTGGATCGCGCGCGGCAATCCAAATCGGTGGGCCATTTTCCTGAACAGGTTTGGGGGCAGATGTGGTTGCGGGAAACTGAAAAAACTCGCCTTCGTGGGCATAATCCCCCTGCCACAATTTGCGCAGTGCGGGGGCCGTTTCGCGCATTCTTTGCCCCGCTTCCCAGGCGTCCATTCCTGGCATAATACGTTCATATTCATAGCTATAAGCGCCACGCGCAATTCCAATTTCCAAACGCCCCTTGGTCATCAAATCGGTGGCTGCGGCCTCACCCGCCAGCGCGATGGGGTGCCAAAACGGCGCAATAACAGTCCCTGTACCCAAGCGTACATTTTGGGTGTGATGTGCAATATCAACCAGTGACAAAAAGGGGTTTGGCGCAATCGTGAAGTCCATCCCGTGATGTTCACCCGTCCAAATGGCGCGCATGCCGCCCTGATCCGCCATTTTGCAGAGATCAATGAAATCCGAATAGAGGGTTTCATGGCTATCGGTTCCATCGACCCGTTCCATATGTGCAAATAGTGAAAAATCCATCAGACCTCTCCTTGGTGACACTGCGAAATGAATGTCCGCAGCTGCGCATTGACTTCGCCCGCATGCGTCATGGGCATCATATGAGCGGCATCGTTGAGAATATGCGCCTGCCCCATAGGACAACATTCCGCCATCTGAATGCTCATCTCAGGTGTTGAGTTTGGTTCTCGCTCACCCGTGATGAAAAGCGCAGGTTTGTTTAGCGATTGTAGTTCGGATGCAGTGGGGCCGTTTTCATTTGCAAACACGGAATAGGCGGCACGATAACCGTCCATCGGAACTGTGCGTAGCCAGGTTTCACAGGCCATTGCCTCGGGTGAGGTCAGATCGTCGAACCAACGCATCAATGTGGGCTCGGGATCTATGGAAGGTTCATCCCGCAACTGCGTGGCCCTTGCACGCACTGCAGCGGATGCCATCGGCGTTCGCTGGTAAATCGCATTCAATGCAACCACGCCAATCACGGCGGGATCCTGTGCTAATTTCAAGGCAATCATTGCGCCCATAGAATGCCCCATAACAACAGTTGGTGACGTTAGATTGACGCGCACTGCATCGACGTAGTCGGATAATATGGGTACAGCTTTCGTCAAACCCGCACTGTCACCGTGACCCGCCATATCAAATGCGGTAACCCCATAATCCTGCGACAGCGCATCAATCTGAGCACCCCATGCATCCGCGTTCAGCCCCACGCCATGCAAAAGTGTCACGGACGGCCCCTGCCCGGCACAGATCGCGGCAAGAGAGCCGACCCTAGACCGCGGCCGGGTTGTCCAAATCATGGCCCAAATCCTGTAGGTCTTGGTAACGATCTCCGATTCGGTGGTGGGGACGACCGGATGTTGCACCCCCTAGGACAACCACAATTTCATCATCACGTGGGGCGTCAGGAATTGAGAACTGGATCGTCAGGTAATGCGACCGCCGACCTGCATCATTTTTGTCCATCAGTGGTACCATGATAGGTGCATTCGCCCCACCACGTGTATTCGTAAAGGCCAAGTAAGATTTTGCGCCAACCGCCTCGCGATAGAAATTCCCGAACCGCAGAGTATGGATCAGACCCGAGGCATGCTCGACTTCTCCATTCAAACCGACGACTGCAGCCTTTCCATAGGCTTCGATTGCATACCCACTACCAGCAAGCGCAATCATGCGCTGTGTCATCATCTCACCCAATTTTGGTCCATACGCCATAATTTCAGGTTTCAAATCCTCGACAAAGCGACCTGCCCAAGGATTGCGCACAACAGCCGCAACCGCAAACATGCGCCAAGGCGTTTTCGAGACGCGGTACCCTTCAATCAAGGTTTCTTCATCGTAGGTTACAATTTTGCGAATTTCGGGATCCATGCCACAATCCTTTGTCTTTCTGGGCAAGGTGAAGAGTTTCTTGAAATTTGACAAATTAAGAAAAATACGCATCAGATATAAGCTAAGCTAATATCAGAAAATACTATGAGCCGACATCTTCCGCCATTGAACTGGTTTCGCGTTTTTGAAGCTGCAGCGAGACATCAAAAATTCACCGCCGCGGCGGATGAATTGGGCATGACACAATCTGCAGTCAGTCAACAGATCAGAGCTTTGGAAGAACGCCTTGCCACACAGCTATTCCTGCGCCAGCCCAGGGGTCTGTTACTGACGGATGCGGGACGCAAGTTATTGCCTAAGGTTAGCTCATCAATAGAGAATCTGAAAAATGCGATAGATATGTTTGACATTGGTCCCCGCATTGGAAACCTAACCGTTGCAGCGTCAGTAAGTATTGCTCAATGGGTCATCGCACCCCATTTGGCCGAGTTTTCGACTGCTCATCCGCATCTGAAAACGCGGATATTGGGAACGATTTGGGCAGATGATTTCAAATCCTCAATCGCAGATGTCGAAGTGCGCTTTGGCGCAGCTAGCAATGTGGGACATAACGCCAAACGCTTAATCCCTGATGCATTAATCGCGGTCAGTGCGCCCAGAAATGATCCTTGGAACACCTACCCATTGATCGAGGCAGTAGGTACGACAGAAGGATGGAAAGACTGGCGAGTCCAATCGGAAACAGTTTTGAGCGCTGAACCAACGATTTTCGTGGACTCTTATGGAGTAGCACTTTCAATGGCGGTGAATGGGGTTGGAATTGCCTTGGTCAGTTCACTGCTCGCAAAACCTTTAATCGCAAAAGGACAATTGATTCAGATTGATCCAGCAGCGATCCCGTCAAGCGAAGGATACTTTTTAGCCTTAAGGAAGGACAATCCGCATGCTTGCGACTTTGCCGAATGGCTCGTCGGAAAGATGGGAACATCCACGTAGACCGCACGCCACCAATACGACCATCTACATGATGTGACTAGCTGCAGGAATCATCGGTTCAGCGCGAAGAATTTGGTCCTGAAAAATGCATGGACTGACACCCCGGCGTAAGTTTGATCGCGTCCAAATATCGCGTGTCGGATTTTTGTATCAGCGACAAAAACCTTGTCAGAAAGAAACGGACGGACAATTCTAGAAATTGCAAGATAACACAGGATCACTATCCAATGAACGTAAATCCAAAACGCTTTTTATCTGATCTACATGCACTCCGACAGATTGGGGCTTCTGGTGTGGGCAAAGGAGTTGTGCGCCCTGCATTTTCGGAAATGGATGTCGCTGCACGGGATTGGTTATGCGTAAAATTTTCCGAAATCGGATTAACACCATACATTGACCCTGTTGGTAATACCTTTGGTCTGGCTGAGGGGAAATCAATCTTGATCGGATCTCACACGGATACACAACCAGAAGGTGGCTGGTTGGATGGGTCATTGGGTGTTATTTGCGGTTTGGAATTGGCGCGCGCCGCGATGGAATCAGGAGGGCCTGCCATTTCGGTTGTGAGTTTTCAGGACGAAGAAGGGCGATTTGGCGTCACAACAGGTAGCGCCCTTTGGGCAGGAACGCTGTCACTGGATCAAGCTGATGGATTAACCGATGCACAGGGTGTAGCATTTTTGAACGCGCGCAATTGGATGCCAAACCGCGCGCGAGAGTTTCTAAACCCAAACTCCTTTAGCAGCTTCATTGAATGCCATATTGAACAGGGACCATGGCTGCATGAGGCATCAGAAAAAATCGGCATTGTGAGTGACATCGTTGGCATTCGCGATTGTACAATCACGTTTGAAGGGGAACAAAACCACGCTGGAACAACACCGATGCATCGCCGCAAGGATGCATTCCAAGCACTAAGCAAATTCATCAAAGAAGTGAACGATAGATTTCAGAATGTTGTCGTTCCCAGCACGGTTTGGACAACTGGACATGTTGATCTGCATCCAAATGCGCATTCTATTGTACCGGGCCGTTGCAGTTTTTCGATGCAGTGGCGAGACGGAGATAGGACTCGACTTGATCGTATGGAGGAAATCATTCGAGAAACGGCAGATGAAGTCGCCACAGAAATGCTTATGCAGGTGACCATTGGTCCTGTTTTGGGCATCAAACCAACCTCTATGGATGATAATATTCAAGCCGAGTTGTGCTACGCAGCAGAGGACATATGCCCAGGGAAGTGGCGAAAAATGACATCGGGTGCATTGCACGATGCCGCCAATGTTTCGTCGCTTATGCCCACCGCAATGTTGTTTGTGCCGTCTATAAATGGGATCAGTCACGATTTTGCAGAAGACACAGATGAAACGGATCTGATTACAGGGTTACAGGTGCTTGCCAAAACGATTCAACAATTATAGATCCTATAAAATTTAATATTTCAACCATGTTGCGTAATCACTTACTAGCAGATGCATGGGGTCAACATCCTCCGTAATATTTGCAAATCTTCCAATCGGTTCGCGGAATAAGTTATCGGTCTCATCATCGTTAACGGTAGATACTTCACCGATCAGGACATCTCCTCCCTCACCCCAAAACGCATGCCAATCCCCTGGCATCAGTGTCACACTTTCACCAGGAGCTAGGGCTAATTTGTCGCCAGGGGCATATTCACGACGGATACCATCACAATAAACAACACCACCCCGATCTTCTGCAAAATTGCCCTGATCGTCAGATCCATACAGTTCAACAATCAATGTGGCACCACCTCGATTAATGATGTCCTCAGCTTTAATGATATGGGTATGCATCGGTGACAGTTGATCTTGGCGGCTGATCAAGAGTTTCTCCGCATAGCACATTCCGCGCCCACCCTCTAAATCAGATAAACGTCCATTTCGAAGAGTGAATAGGAATAACCCCATCGTATCAAACTGACCTGCGCCATAATCTGTGATGTCCCAACCGCATCGACCATCAATAATATGTTTAGCTTCATCCTTGCGTGCCCGAAATTCATCGACACTCCAATATGCAAACGGAGGCAAATTAAAGCCATGTGAACGAATTAAATCGTTTGCTGCACTCATAATGTCGTTGATTTGGGACCGTTTCATGCCATCACTTTCAATTTTTTAATAATCTCTTCACTTCTATGCAGAAGCACACTTTATTGGTAATGTTCGCGACTAAAACTCAGCTTTTCCATAATCGGTGCATCGGAAAAATGGAACAGGTCTACTCCTAAGTCCGTCGCGACAGTCCATTCTATCCAAGATGGTACAACAAAGATGTCGCCAACATTTATGTTATGTTTCTGGCCATTCAATACAACGGATCCGGCTCCATCAAAGACCTGCAAAACAGAAGATCCAACATCACGCCTAGGTAACGTTTTTGCCCCAGCACGCAGACGGTGAAATTGACAACGAATGGTGGGCATAACATCCCCACCCGTTGTCGGGTTGGTAAACCGAAGCGCTGCATGCCCTGGGCTTACAGTAGAAGAGTAACCTTCATCCTCTAGAGCTAGTTGTTCACGTAATGCCCGATCAGTATGTTCCCAACGATAGGCACCTATAGGAGAAGAAATCGTATTTTCTAGACCCGACAAAGGTCGGAGCCCCGGATGCGCCCATAATCTCTCTCCACGGGAAATTTCGGGGGTTTCAAGATTGGATACCTGATCCGCACCAAATTCAAAAAAACCAACATCCATCTGCTGCGCAAATGGAATATCCAATCCATCCAACCACGCCATTGGTTCATCTGAAATATTCTGATGACCGTGGAATTGCCAACCAGGTGTCAACAATAGATCACCACGCGACATATGAATCGGATCACCATCTACAACCGTCCAAACGCCTTCACCCTCTAACACAAAACGAAACGCGTTTTGCGAATGACGGTGCTCTGGGGCATTTTCACGCGGCCCCAAATATTGTACCGCAGCCCATAGCGTTGGAGAAATATAAGCGCGACCACCTAACCCAGGATTAGCCAAACCAATCGCGCGCCTTTCACCCCCGCGGCCAACAGGCACCAAATCACCTGATCGCCTTGCCAACTCGTAAAGTTTGTCCCACTCCCAAATATGGGCAACCGCCTCTGGTTTGGGATGTGGCGGCATAAGATTTGCTGTCTGGGTCCAAAGTGGGTTCAAATAGTTTTCTTCGAACCCACGATAAAGCGCGCGTAGTTCTTGCGTATCTTCTGATTGCATCGCGTGTGGTTTGTCGCTGTCTTTTGACATTTGAAGCCTCCGATTATGGGTTCAATTTCACCGGTAATCGCGTAAATCCGCGGAATCGTGCCAATGGTAAGCGTTCGGCATCGCCGTCACGCTGCATGTTTTGAAATCGGTTCAATAATTTGCCAAGGGCGATCCTGCCTTCCATTCGGGCAAGCGTCGCACCCAAACAAACATGAACCCCTGTGATGAAGGCTATGTGTTTGTTGTTCTTTCGTTCAATATCGAATTTATGTGGATCAGCGAATACCGATGGATCGCGATTAGCCCCCGCAATGGACGTGTGGATGTAGGTCCCTTTGTTGATTTTATGATCGCCAAATGTAAAATCAGTTGCAGCTTGGCGATTTCCAATTTGAAGTGGGCTTTCGACGCGCAGACACTCTTCTACTGCGCCTTCAATCAATGTTGGATCATCCAACAATTTTCGATGTTGCTCGGGATGATCCAAAAACAAACTAACCGAGTTACTGACCAAACTGGTGGTTGTTTCGTGACCAGCATTTAACAAAAAGATACAGTTTTGGATCAACTCTTTCTGATCTAGTTTTCGACCCTCATACTCTCCAAAAATAAGACTTTCTAAAACTTCGCCCTGTTGTGCGCTGTCTGGGTTTTCACGACGATAATTGATCAAATCGTTCAGGATTTCACTAAAATCACTCACAGCTTGATTACCTGCGTGCATACGCTCATTACTTACGACTGGGTCAAGTGCACCTAGGATTGAAATAGAATACCCGCGCAGTTTTTGACGGAAATCTTTTGGAATTCCAAGCATGAAGG
>Ga0181575_10000078_pt1 | contig 71105 bp, 116 predicted proteins | sample 101ome_23_FD_145599 | JGI IMG/M metagenome (GOLD analysis project Ga0181575, IMG submission 145599) | Coastal salt marsh microbial communities from the Groves Creek Marsh, Skidaway Island, Georgia - 101411CT metaG (spades assembly) | ecosystem: Environmental > Aquatic > Marine > Intertidal... | reverse complement strand
GTGACTATTACACTTGACAAAGAAGCCACAGAAGACTTCGATCAAGTAAAAGTCTGGTCAGCTGGGTCACATACCGTACCTCGCTGGTTGGCACTACATTTGCTGCACCAATGAACAAAAAAAAAAAAGAACCCCAGAGCGTTAACTCTGGGGTTCCTTTTTGGTTCTAGTTACCTCACTCGGAGGGTCGTTCCCACAACCCTGCTTCATACATCGCTTCTTCAAAACCATCCCAGTTTTTTCTTCCGATATTGTCAGCAGCGAGGTCGGCTACTTGTTGTAGCCAATCAATTTTTTCATAACATCTCTTTAACTCAGCAATCAGTTCAGGTAGTATTTGTACTGCTTTTGCAGTAGCATACGCTATTCCCTCTTCTTTTGGTGGAAGGTTGTAATTGCCATCATCATCCCAACCCATAACTTCGTCTATGGTTTGTTCGACGGAGGCTATTACCAAATCTCGGCCAGTGTTTATGTCAGCACCAATAATGTACTCCCATATCCACGGCCCCTTTGTTGGTACGCCCTTTCCACATTCACACCATCCAAGGCATTCTTCTGTTGGGCAAACCAGCACTTCACTTCCATCAACTAACGACCATGGGCCATTAAGTATCTTTTCAAACTGAGTTAAGTCAATTCTTTTACTCATCTAGTTGGGCTCAATCAATCTTCAAGAGGGTTCTTGTCTGTTAAGTTAACACACATTCTCCCAGATTCATCTTCGCCCCAGTCACCTTCTTCGTCGTCAAGAAAGAGTCCTCTTTCTTGTGCGACTGCCCTTGACACTTCGTCAAGGGTTTCCATGTAAAGGGTTTCATTTTTCTCCCAGAGATAGTCCATGAACTCTCTCAATGTAAACCATACTTTGTTTTTATTTTCACTTTCGTTACTCATCTAGTTACCTCACTCGGAGGCGTTTTTCCATTCGATAGGGTTACACGGATATCCGGCATCATGGACTTCTCGCTCACTAGTTCCGACTTCACCACAAGAGAGACATTCCCATGTATCTATCTGTATAGAGCCGTTGCAGGTTCTGCAGTCCAAGAATACGTTTTCTTGTTCTATCCATTCCACTTCTTCGTGTTCACATATCGTATTTTCACTTTCGTCACTCATCTAGTTACCTCACTCGGAGGTTTTGTAATCTTGATGTGTTTCGATCAAGTGCTTGACTGTCTCATAAGGACTACTTTCGACAAAGTGGTTTTCAATAAGCAATCCCACTAATTCGTCGTATTCGTCAACTTCTTCATAACATCTCTTCAACTCCAATAGAATACTTCTGAGATAACTTGGCGTTAAGCCAAGAAACTCACCCGTATCTAAGTCTGCTAAGTCCATGTCAATCATTTCAATAGTGAATGTTCTTTCACTCATCTAGTTACCTCACTCAGAGGTCAGTTGTCAATGACGACCCATACCTGCTAAAGCACAAGTCACGGCTTCGTAGGCATCAGCAACATTGTCAATGTCTTGGTGCTCTTCTTCTCCGTATCTGCTCATAGCATAATCAGCGTCGTCAAGTAACTTGTAACATCTCTTTAACTCAGCGATCAGATCAGGAGTCTGTCTAACAGCATTAGCAACATAGTCACTATCAGCCTGTTTCGCAAGCCAGTCAAATCCCGTTAGATCCCATTCCTCTTCTGATTCAAATTGAGTCAAGTCAATTCTGTTATTCATCTAGTTACCTCACTCGGAGGTAGGGCATTCACAACCTTTCTCACCACAATACTCACAGATGAACGGACATTCATCATCAAGCGTGTGAACATCGTCACACTCTTCGCATATTGTCATGTACAAGCCGAATTCTCCGGCCATCATGAACGCTTTCGTAAGCAAATCAATTTGCTTGTAACATCGCTTCAACTCAGCAAGAGTAATTTGCATTCTGTCTTTGAGAGTCTGACAATCTTCAAGTAAGTTATCCGACCCTTTTATGTATTCTTCTTCACAAATTACTATGCTTTCAATCAGTTCTTCAAACTGAGTCAAGTCAATTCTGTTATTCATCTAGTTACCTCACTCGGAGGCTTTTTCCCATTTGATAAGGGGATTACAAACACATGGTCGTTTTCCTGCATCAATGAAGCCCAACGCATCGCAGTCAAGACAAATCATTATTTCGATTCGCTTCCCTGCACCACATTGGCACCACATATCTTCAATATCCGAATCATGATACTGGTAATTTTCATGTTTGCATTCGTTACTCATCTAGTTATCGAATCAATTCTCAGTAAATTCCAATGCACGCTCGTGTATCGGATTGCTAATAGATCTCTTAATCATATTACCAGATATTCTACCGCCTTTCTTACCTTTTATACCCATAGAGTCTAGAGTATTAGCTATCTTAGAATAACTGTATCCTTTGTTTCTCATGGCTTTCATTGATTCGATGATTTTTTGTTCTTCCCAGTTGGGTTTCATGTTTCCTTCCTTGTCAACATCCCAACCGTAAATACACGATGTGTATTTCTGAAGTCTCTCCTTTTTATCTTCCATAAAAGCACACATTATGTCGCTTTGTGTTATCTTCCCTATTTCTCTCAGAGAGCTTATAGCATCTGAAAGACTAGTAGTTTCTATTAAGACAGGATCTCCTTCTATACTGTCGTCGTTAATATTTACAACAATTCTCATCTAGTTATGTCAAGATTTATCTAACAAATCACGGTTTCGTAAAGCACTCATAATTGCTTCACGACAAACTTCGTGCTCATAAACCGGGCTGTAAGTATAGCCATTTCTTTCAAATTTTTCATCTTCTGAAAGAATAGGTTTCTTCCCTTGCAGTTGATGTGTATTACACCAGAAGCATTTAGGTCTACCCCTTTTGATACCTGACATATATTTTTCAAAGTGTTCTTTGTCTAAATCACTCATCTAGTTGTAACGAATCACTCCAGCAAGTTTCCAATTTCGAAACTCATAGTGGCATCCCAGTGTTTCGGGTGCGTTCTGTAAGTGATGTAGTTGTGTCTTGAAACTCTAAAAGTAGAGTATCTGGGTTTATGATCCCAGATTTCTTCGTATTCGAACTCACCATTGTATGGAACGAGCTTGTACATTTCATAATCGTTCTCATCGCTCAGTGCAATTTCTATAGGGTCTGGTGCATTGTAAGTCAAATCCAAAAGGTCAGGATACTTTTCAAATATCTCCTTAGCGTCTTCCACATACTTCTTAATCTGAGTCAGGTTTAGATTTACTAATAAAGCACTATCTTCCCACTCATCCCAGAAACCATACCCAACAAAGGTTGTCGTTTCGTTACTCATCTAGTTGCACACGCTACAAGATTTTAGCTCGAAGCGGTGCCCTGCTTCTGCACACATTTCTGTGCATATTTCTTCGTGTGTCTTTTTCTCACTCACTAGTTACCTCACTCAGAGTAAGGGTCGACTTCGTTCAGAAGTTTTGCAGCAATTCCGTACTCGTCAAGTACGTTAGTTGCCCTTCTGAGTCTGTCAATCTCTTCATAACATCTTTTCAACTCAGCGATCAGATTGGGAGTCATAGCAAATAATTTCGCCATTTTTTCCTGTTCTGCTTTATCCTTAGCATAATCATCATGCAGTTCAAAGTCGGGAACAATTGCTCCGACAACCCACGGCGTTTCAGGTTCACAAATTCTTATCAGGTATCTCGCACCATAAATATCGTGCTCGTGCCACATGATTTCCATTTGCTTAGGTATATCTTCAAATTGAGTTAAGTCAATCCTGTTACTCATCTAGTTACCTCACTCGGAGGCGTCGACCCAGTCCATTTGCTTCTCAGCAACGCTCAGAGAAATATCTGCATTACTCACTATGTAAGCATGCAAATCTTCTGCTATTGCGCGAACTCGGTCAATCTCTTCATAACATCTTTTCAACTCAGCAATTAGGTCAGGACAGGATTCCATAGCACGCAAATCTGCACGCTGGTATGCTGTTCCACGTGCAAACTGATATTGGCTTAGAATAACAGGGCCATTTACCCTGTCGCCGCCGCCTTTCATTTGTGCGTCACCTTCGTAGGTGTCTGTTTCAACGTTGTAGGGCAGGCAAAAGTGCCAAGGCCCTTCCGTCATTCCGTCAAACTGAGTCAAGTCAATTCTGTTACTCATCTAGTTAGAAGATTACTCTTTCTCACTCCTCCCATAAGTCGGGGTGTTCACATTCCCATTCAGGGTCATCTGTTCTTCTGCACGAGTGCTGATTGCACAAGTCACACGCTTGGCGTGGGTCATCACAATCGCCATGGTCGTGCTTATGGCATAAGAAACAAGTAGGGTCGCCATAAGGACAACCTCTTCCATTGTTGCGAGTCCATTCACGGCCACATTCGTAGCACTCATATTCTATTTCTTCATCTTCTTTATCTTCAGAAAGTCTTTCATTACTCATCTAGTTGCTCAGGCCAGTTTACTGACCGAGCTCTGCCATTCTTCTTCTTGAAGGTGGCACTTCAAGCACAGAATGTTTTTATCAATGCTTAACTCCATTTCCTGTCCGCTACAGTCTTTACCACAAATCTGGCATTGACGCATAGCTTCATTCAGAATGTATGTTCTCATCTAGTTAGCTCGCCTTTATTCAAGCAAATGCTCGAACTCGTCGAGGTGGGGGCTTATTTCAAATCGTTCTTTAATGGTTACCTCTCCATCATAAATTGGTTTCCATTGTTCATGCGATGTTGAACTATACGGGTCAATAGGGTCTATTGTTAGAAACTCAAAGACTACATCTGAGACCTCAAATTCTTTCCAATTCGCCTTATCACCCAAGTAAATTACAAGCCCCTCTTTGGACACAAGTACCACTTTACTCATCTAGTTGATCTCTGATCATTCTTCTTCATCTACTTGTAAGAAGTTATATCGCTGAGATCGGTTTAATGACTTGTGAACTACTCTGAGGTTGTCTTTCTCGGTTTTGCCACCGAGACTTCTTTTGACTATGTGATCTATATCTATGTCTTTTTCGTTAATCAGCTTAACTCCAGATATTTCACAAACCCAGTGGTCGCCATCTTTTCGCTCAGATAGTATTTCCTTCCTGAGTTTCTTAGATACAGGCAGAGCAAGCTTGAAAACTACCCCATCTGCTTCCATAGCAGCCACTATTTCTTCTAATAAGAAAGAAGATAATATTCTGATAGTAGAGTCGTTAACCGTAAACTTCCTTGTGTCACCCACAGGGAAGAACAGTTCGCAATTATCTACTACCAATTCATTAATCGTGTCTCTGATCAAGTTAGCCTTTTCAATAGAGCTAACCTTATTCATTCTAACTAATTTCTCTATAACTATAGATAATGTAGGGCTTACAATTCTATGAGGCTTGTTTCCAGCTTCATCTGTGCAATCCCACGTTTTGGAGTTGTTGATTTTGTCTGAACCAGCAACTGCTCTCCATAGTTCTAAGAAATTCTCTACCTTTCTTTTTAGTTTCTTAATCTCTTTTTCGTCTGAGATATTTGCCAAGTTTTCATTGAAGTGCGTCACTTCTGATTCTGTCTTGGTAATATCTTCTCCACTTTCGAATCTGTGAGAGTCTTTTAGTAACTCTAGTAAGATTCTAAGTGCCTCAAGTCTATCATTATTCGACAAAGCGTAATCCTGCCATTCGGTAGTATTCGCTATCGTCATCATAGCTTGATATGAAGGGCTTCTACACCACCCAGCGTTGAGTCTTTCCATTTTATTCAAATTAGTAGACCCCTCGTTGCGTCTCAAGAAAATACTGGCAGCGTCATGGTGCTCGTTTTCACGATACATAAACGCTAATATTTCAGTTTCCTCAAGTTTGTTTTGCCATCTTTCTGGTAGCTTTTGAAATCTCTTGTTGAGCTTGTCTTGATTGACTTTGGTAAGATGGTTTTTAGATAGTGTAAATTCACCATCCATATATCGCATAACAGTCATAATTCTGTGCTGACCGTCTACGATATAGTACATCTCTCCTTCATCAGTTTCTTCTTTAACAATCTCAACCGATCCTATGTCTATCCCACAGATTAGCGATTCCATCAGTTTAGTATTCCACTTAGACTTTCTGTCTACGAAATTACGCTGATACGCATCTGTGGTTAGTCTACCTTTCTTATACAGTTTGAACAATCTGTCAAGAGTAATACCCTTGCTTTCTTTGCTTTCTACTTCGTATACGTCTGGCTCTATAACCTCTTCATCATCATTTGATTCGTTTTCACTCATCTAGTTAGAGTTATTCACTCTTCGATATGTTTATTCGCACAGCATGCACAACCAGTGACATCGGTGTCTCGTGACATCAGCCTAAGCATATCTTCTGCTTTCCACTGATACCGTCCGTCCCAGTTTTCGCCTTGGTGAACCTCAATGTCGCCACACGACCAAGCAACGGTCTGTCCCACCAAAATGGGGCTCTCGCTGCTTAGTCTATATGCGTTGATCTCGTTCATCGCACCCATCGCTGCTCGTGTTAGCATACCGGGAACACCTCGCATCTCTATGTCAGGAAGGTCATGATTGGCCTTCATTCCAACAGAGTATAACCAGAAGGTTCCCACAATACCAAATCGCCTATCTGTTTCCGGCGTCATGATAATCGTTGTGCTGCTCATAATACGCATCATATCTCTCTCAAAGCTTTCTTCGCTCATCTAGTTAACTTATTCCTCCTCCAAGTCTACCAACAACCTATTAGGTTCTGGTGTTATTCCTTGATAGGGTATCTCCATAAGCTTCATTATGATTTCAGACGTAATAAGAATGAAAATAAATGCTCCTAGCAAGATGAGCATAACGTTCATCTTCTTTCCTCCTTGGAGCAATTACAGAACTTCTCTATCCTCCAATACTTACCGCAGACTTCACAAGGTACAGGTATAGCCCCACACATCATTCTTCCTCCGGTATCTCTTCGTCATAAAGTTCTCTTATTTCATCTTCACCTTGTAAGTGAAGGTATCTCATCTCATCGTCATCATTATCCTTACAAGGTATGCAATTCATAATGTAAAACTTAGCATCGACCATGACAGTTTCGTCATGCTCAAACCACTCTTCACAAATATCGCACTGGACCTTGTTTTCATGTATTTCTGGATTGTATTCAACCATCTAGTTAGGACTACTCTTCTTCCAATACGATTTCCACAAAGTGTACAGTTGAGACCTTTCTAAAAGTTCTCATAGTATCCGGCCAAGTCCATATTCCGCCCACCCTAAGTGCAGCAAAAACCATCTTTAGCCATTTCTTGTTTGTTTCGTATTGATACGGTGGCAGTCCCTTAAATAAATCATATGCTAACTCCTCTGGAGTCATCAGATCATCTATACCACTCATCTAGTATCTACACTACCCTGTTGGTAATGTAAAGTTCGGCTTTTTGAGCGTCCGTGGCTCCTGCAAAAAGCGCAGGCCAGCATTCTAAAATCACGCTCACTGGAGGTGTATCCAGTTCTAAAAAACGACGCCTGAATAGGTTGTAGTCGTTTGCTCTTATAGCGTGACCCAGTGCGACAATGTCGTTCCACTGGTACTCATAATCTTGAGAGTCTAGACCATAGTCAGATATCTCATTGCCGATTCTATTTCTATCATCCTCTGATAGTCCGAATAAGTTGTCGTCACTCATCTAGTTGGCAGTTAACTTCTGCACTTATGGCAGTAGTCGTGGTTTTCGCCAGTATATCTGGGACACGCAAGAGGGGTATTACCACACTTGTTCAAACCATGGCCTTCCATATACTCATCAAGAGATACCTTTGCAGTTGTCACCTCAGTAACTTCCCATTGATATCCCTCGAATCCTTCTTTGTTTTCATACAAAGTCAAAATTGCGTTAGCCCACTTATCTGCTTCTTCTAATGTTTCAAAGAAGTAGTTATCTGCCCATCCGTTATTGTATACATCTCTTATTGTTAAACAGTACATCTAGTTTACAGATATCAAATAACACTACCATCAACATTCACTTGTTTTTTGCAAGCAAAACAGATAGGTATCATTAACTCACCATCTTCTCGATAGTCAGTGTATATCCATACAGTCGCCCCACAACATTGTGTGAGGTCAGTTATGATGTCTTCATTGAAGTTGGGCACTTCATCACTCATCTAGTTAGGTAGAAGTATCAAAGCGAGTCAAGCTCGAATTGTACTTCTTCTCCCGTAGCTACTTCCATGAGTCGCAAGCGGTTGTACTTGTTACCGGTCTTGCTTTCTTCTTGGGTTCGCAGGAAGTCGATCTTCACAGGAAGTTCGATACCTTTCTTTTCTAAGCGCTCAATAAATTGGTTGAAGTGAGTTTCCTCAAAGCCGTTGACCCACAAAGTTAGCTTGTCTCCTTCTGGAGAAGTCAATCTAACGGCTGTGTTTTCACCGTACTTTCCTTCAATTCCGCCTTGGTGGCTTTCTAAAAAGAACCCAGAGTAAACTCTGTCACGCTCTGCTTTAAGCGTGCTTCTTTCGTCATATTCACCAGAAGCGGTAATTTCTTTATCTTCTTGCACTTGCTCGTCGTAGCCCTTGAGCCACTCTTCCATTGATGTTTGTCTGTCAGACATCTAGTATCCCTCAGATTAGCCTTGCCCAGTTAGTATAATAAGGTAATTATTACTAGCAGTCAGCCATTTAGAGCATTGTAAATTTGCTCTATCGTTTCGTTAGCTGCCTTACTTCTGTAAGTACCTTTTTCAATCACACTACCATAGTATGGGCACTTTGGGTTGTTGCTTTTGATAAGCCCCTCTCCGTTTAGCCAATCTTCACGCATAGGAACGACATCTGCTGCAAATGGTCTACAACCATCGCAGTATCCGTCCTCGTGTGCAGGATTTTTGCATTGGACCTTTCTACAGGGTTGCCTCATCCCTCTTAGTTGGTCCATTATGCGCTTGTGTTCATCACAGTATTGTTTAGTATATTTCGAATTTCTTGAAAGCCTTACGTTACATACTAAACATACCTTTGCAGCAGTTAATTTCTTTGCCATATTAACACCTAGTTAACAAACTCCTCACAACACCCAAGTGTCTTCAAGCTTTCGAGACCACATCGGGTGATCTGCAGCACATTTACTTGGGCTGTAGCCCGGAACACCTTTGCCGTAAGGCAACACTCTGGTTTCACCCTGAGCGTTGAACAAGACCCACCCATCTGAAATCAGGGTCGGTAAAACTTGTTCGTTATAGTCTTCCGTAAAAAACGGAAGATTTCCTTTCAGCTCTTCTAGAAGCTTTCTGAGCGTTACACTCATATTGCTTCTCACTGTTCCTACAGATTCGAGCCCCAGAACATAGTCTTCACAGCATCTTACTATGAGAGCTCTGTTTAGGTCCCACGGTGCTAACGCACCTTCGTAAGCATTATATTTTTCAGCCAGTGTTTTGTGTTCTGAAGTTTCCTCTACTACTTCGTTCGTTGTTTGTTCTTTACCTTGAACCATAATCAAGGTTTGGCCGGTCTCAGCACGATGGTTTTCCAAGATCTGTTGTAAGATCTTTTCCGCCAGAGCCTTCTGCGATTTATCAGAAGGCACCGATTTTCTCATCTTTTCATTAGCAGTTACAATTGTAACTACATATTCTCTCATTGCTTTACCGAGCTTGGCGATCAAAGCACCCACTTCTGCTTGAGCAATCGGTGGGTTAAATTTTACGCCATAAGCTTCTGCCACATATGTTTTCGGTCCGAGAGGGTCGTCGCCCTCACCATGTACCATTTTCCATTCAGTCATCTTTATTCACCTCTTGGTTTAAGTTTACTTTCAATCTAATCATTTCACCTAAGTGCTTCGTACACCAGACATATAATTTAGCTGGCTTACTGCAATAACTACACTGTCTTCCACGAGAAACTTTCCCGTCAAAGTAACCTTCTTTATTTAACACATTTATTTTTAATTCCATATGAATCTGGTGGAAGTCCATATTCCTGCAACATGAGCTGCAGGGCATCTGGAGCCGGAACCTAAGTGTTGCAGGAATATTTTCCTACAAACCCGACGGTTTTTGTCTACCTCAAAATACAAAGGTCTTTTCATCTCTTTGTACTCTCAGTAACCCGTTTTTCCACCCAAAAGGGCGGGAAATTCCGATTCCAAAGGACGCTCCAGCTCGTTAACACAAAGTAGCCGTTCGAAGCGCAGTTCCCTACTTAGTGGGATCTAATGCAGAAGGGCGATTTGTGTTAACGTTCTGGAGCGGTACATCATTGGCTTTCGCCTCAGTTTTTTGTTCTTCCTAGTAGCACTACAGAGAGTGCATGATTCTTTCTTCAAGATGATAGCTAAACGACCACCCTTGAGCAGAGCTGCTACCAACCTTGATAGTACCGTCTTTGCGGTAGGTATCACCAGTTAGTTTACACACTGCCTCAGTTATGTCGTAGCTGTAGTCTTCTATGTCGCCATAAGAGTTCCACCCTTTTAGTGGGACTCTTACTGTAAAGTATCCACAACGAGCTTTTGGTTTTTCATCTCGAATCTGAATCCATTGGCGAATAGAACCGGGCCAGAGATCTTCATGTTGCCTACTATCACTGTAAGCTTTCCATAATTCTCTTATGCCCTTTTTGATATCATCCGAGTCCATTGAAGCTAGATTACTAGCTATATGTTCTAAATCGCTGATATTGTATAGACTAATCGCCTTTGTTACCATTTCCGGTTTCATCTAGTAGGGTCAGATGTACCCGCCTCGGCGGATACGACTCTTACCCTTTTTCTTGTTCCACTTGGCAGAGACTTTACGCCACAGGGCGAACCCCGCTGCAAAGCCAAAACCAATTAGAACATAAGTCAATATCATAAGCATTATACTTAGTATATCCATCTAGTATGGGTTAAACAACAGTATCGTATAACCACAAAATTGGTAGTATAAGCAATAGTCCTACTATAATGACAAATAGATATCCTATTCCTAATAGTAATAGTAATCCTGTAAGCAAAATCCCTCCTTGCCCAGATCTCTTTGCCATCCACTTTAGTGGACTATTTACTGCTTCTAAATCAACTTCTATTTTACCCATCTAGTTTTACCTCACGCCACGCCATCCTTTCAAAAGTACCACCAAGTAAACTGGTGTCCTTGGTAGGCTCTAAACGTTCGAGGAAACCTTCACGTTCCAACATTTTCAAAAGATATGGAACTTCCCGGTTAGCTGGCTGATATCTAGGACTCCCTAGTTCACCCCAGCACGCTACAATATCGTTAGCCCCAAAGGGAGCACCGCCAAAGCTTTGAATAATTTTCTTAGTCCACCTTAACTGATTTTTTCGATTTTTTGTAGCCATGTTACTCATTACCTCCCTCTTGGGGGTAGCAAATTAACTTATTCATCTAGTTAAAGCCATCTCAGTTTTCAACAGCTGATCTGACTTCATTCAAGGTCTTTGTGAGCTGGGCATTTTGCTTTTCTAACATACTAACATAAGTCAGTAGTCTAGCAAGGGCATTGTCCAGTTCTGCAGTTAAAGCATCCTTTATGCTCGCTGCCGTTTCGGCTGGAGCGGCTGGCTTCTTTACAACCTTATGTTTGGACTGGTTCTTAGGTGTAGCTTTAGGCAATAAGCCGTTCTTTCGTAGCCAAGTGCATCTTACAGAGACAGAAGCTGGGGTTCTGTTTAGAACCTTTGCGATTTGTCTGTCTGTGTTACCTGCTACTTTCATACGAACTATTTTGCTATCCTGAGCCTTTGTCCATTTTTTATTCCTTGATGGGTTTCTTTTACTCATCTAGTTGGCTCAGTCTTCGACTGGGCTTCCGCACACAAGGCAAGTGTTATCAAGCACAGGCGACCAATCATAATCACAAGGCTCGCATTTTCTTTCCTTTACCACAGGAAGCATGCCACCGAATATGTCGTTAAGTCGAATGACATTATCCTGTCCTTCGTTTATCACATTTCCATTGACAATCATAGCAAGGTCTGGGTATTCCTTATTCTCTTGCTGAGAGTAAAACTCTCCACAGAGGTCAGCCCAGACTCTTCGCCATTGCATTACTTCTTCCGTCAGTGCGGTGATTTGCCAATCCTTTTCATTACCACAAGTGCAGTCTGCTCCTAGCCAACATCCGTGTGCTTTACAGTGCTCACAGCACTCACAAGGATGTTCAAAGCCAGTAGCGGCACATTGTTCGCAATTCGTTTCTTCGCTCATCTAGTTGGCTCAGCATTGAGAATTTTTAGGTCCTCGCTTAGCCATTTGTTTGATATCTATGGAAGTATAGTGCCTAGTAATTTTGTTCTCTTCAACAAATTGTTCACCATACTTTCGCCTCAAGTCAGAAGTAGAAAACTCAGTGGATTTTTGAGTAACCTTTCTTACCCTTTTGTTTCCCCTGTATTTTTCATCACTTTTGCCTAGCTTTCTCAAGATACTATCTTTGAGAATAGATTTTTGTTTAGCAATCTCTCTAGCAGCTTCAGTAGCTTCTTCATAAGCAGATACTAATGCCCATAGTTCATCATCTTTCTCAGTCTTATTAGACATCTAGTTAGCATCAGCAAGTGCAGTTAGAAGTACCACATTCCATACAGATTTCGCTTAGGTCGTTATCGTTTCTAAGATGTGCAAGTCTTTTCAAAGTCTCTACATCATCCATCAACCTTTCAACATAAACAGCTGCGTCCATTAGTTCTTCCTGCAAGTGCTGGAGCCAGTCTAGAATATCCAAATCGGTTCGCTCCATAGTAACGCCATATTTGGCCTTACCAACTTCGGAACGCTTTTGGATCTTCTCACAAACTCTATCCTCAATGCTACTCATCTAGTTCGGCTATAGTTTCATGTACACTCCTTTTTGTGTTACTCTCATAACACTAGGATTTGTCTTTAGCCGTTGTCCGATATACATCGTCATCGGGGCAGATCTAGCCCCGTGTTTATCGATGAAAATAGATAAAACGTCTTTTGCCGTAAACCTGTGTTCTTCAGGATACTCGTCAATTATAGCGTTTAATCTCTTATCAGTTAATGCTTTAAGAGGCATCTAGTAGTCAAGACTTTTCTTCGTTGCTATTGGAATATTTCTTTTTCAAATCTTCCAATTTACCCCATTTGAAATCTGGAGGGACATAGTGATTCTTTTGGCGTTCGCCATCACTTATTCCTTCTCTCATCCTTTTTCTTCTAATGTGACCAGAAGGAACGCTCCTTCTGTTACCCCTAATGAATTTTATTTTTTCACTAGGTATATCGTCTTGACGCATTTTAACTAAGTATTTTCGAGACTGTAGCCACTCATAATAGTTTACACCCTCTTCTTCTTCTATCATCTTGAAAAACGACATGAATCTGTGCACTGCACGAACCATGTCCCCCGGTACTATGTCAAGATATAGGTTTTCTATAAAATATCTAATTCCCACGCTGGGATTTAGTCTAGCCAAGTAAAGTACTTCATCCACAGTAAAGTAGGGACATAGTTTAACCTCATAGCAACTTCTGCATCGAGTTCTATATTCTACTTTTTTTCGAATAGAAACAACTACTCCACATTCGCAGCAGTGGTTGACTCTTGTATCGGCTTCGGACGCTTTAGCATCACTATAGCACTTTCTACTACAGTATAAGTTGTGCCCTATTCGACTGGGGTCTTTTCTCATGTTACTCATTTTATGTTTTACTTGTTTTATACTTAGTTCTTTATTACAATTTTTACATCGTACCATCTAGTTTGATCAAGACTCATCCCATTCTTTGAACGGAGGGGGTACTTGATCGTCGTCTGACATTTCTTCTTTAATTCTGCTAAGTGCATTATGCACCACATCGTGAGCTACGCCGTCCATGCCTTCACCTACAAAGTGAGTGAAGTCATGAATACAATCTATAGTAGACTGCAGTTTCTTTAGTCTCAATGCGATGAGGTAGCAGAGCCCTAATAACCCTAGGAGAACTCCTAGTAGTATATCGTCGCTCATCCTACATACACCCCATGTGCAGAATTATTTAGATAATCTATAAAGTCTATAATATAATCTAAATCTATGTCAGGCATTACAGGAGAAGCTGTTAGTTTATCAACAGCAGAACTCAATGCTTCGGCAAACGCCCAGCATTGTTCTCTAGAAGCTGTATTACCATTGCTGGTAAAAGGCTCTAACCATGGCGTCTTTTTCGAGTGCTCAGTCGTTTCTGTCATAATAGATACAAATTGCTGTAACATATCGACAAACTGATTAGTATTAGTCGAGTTGTTTTGTGCAAATATTTCCATCATCCTTTCATTAGAAATAGCTCCAGCACCCCAAGCCGCTAGTTGCCTAGCTTCATTCATACCCCAGATATTTAATCTGAAGTAATCATCATCGTTTACTTCTGTGATTTTAGTCACATCTCCTTTTTCATTCAATCTTACAATATCGTAACCCATATTGCTCTGGTAAGTTGGCTTCCGTACCAACCATGAAGGGATTTTCCCATTCCTCCTAACGTCATGCTCCTACTACCACGACATGCAGCGTGTACCCGTACTCGATACAACAGACGTCAAAAAAAGATGTAGTAGTCAGTAATTGCTTTTAAGTTCACAACCGTGAATAGCAGTTTTTGTAGGCTTAGGTCACCCACTCAACCATACTGATTCCCAAACACCATATTTATCAATCTAGTTAAAACGATTCAAGGCTCGAAGCCGAAGTGGTGCTTTGCCACCACAAGACATTCTTCGTAGTCATGTGAGTCATCGAATACAAATCCGATAGAATCTACATTCACTCTGTGCTCATGTCCAAGATCACAAGTATTCTTGCTTACATAATGTAAAGAATACACTTCATTCTGCAAAACCATGTCTATGGATTTTACAGCTGCTTCGATTAACTTCTCGTCGTTTTCTTTTGTTGAAATGACCCAGCCAGTTTGCCCACTATCCCAAGGACAACTAAAAGCCCCAGTACTTACGGTAATGCTCCCATGCTCGTAGCAATAAAGCGGCATAATTGTCTTTGCGTCGTGAGTATCTTTCAACCACTGAATCATCTCTTCTTCGTCTTCAAACTCACGGGGGTTGATTTCTATATCACCGAGTGTATAGTTTCTGTGAGCATAGAGCACCTTGATATCGGGCTTAAATCCCTCTAAGGCATCTGCCACAGTAACAAATTCATCGTAGTAAATTTCAACCGCATGCGTTTCGTTTGTAAACTCTGTAACTTTATACATCTAGTTAGAAGACCTCACTCAGTTAACTCAAGAAAGTCTCTGTATCTTTTTGATCGGCGGAGCAAAATCCGCCTTTACAGGTAAATCTTTCAAAGCTATTTCATACTTTTTTCGTACGAGGTCAGCAATTTTGATAGCTAATTCTACCGAGTCTAGCTCTGGCATTTTTTGTAACACCTTAGTTACGGTATAGCTATTCTCCCAGTGAAAAACAAAAGCTGGCACACATAATTTTGCCAACTCCATTTTTTCACGATTTTCTTTTATGAGGCTTTCATGAAGTTCCCTTATTTCGTCTGAGAAAGTCTTCTCTTCTGTAGTAGTAACATCACTTATAGGTGTAAGAATTCTATTCCCAAGAATAGGGTTTCTTCTCCAAAGTGAACCTCTCTCCATAAGGTCTTCATCAGTGCGATAAGGGTTATCATCTCTTTTATTACTCATCTAGTTAGCTTGTCTTATCTAATAGTAATAGAGTAACCACTTCCAGCTGAGTAGCCAAGGTGACCCAGTAGTCTACCTACTGCTCCCATAGAGGAGTACTCATCAAGTTCTTTTAGCAACTTTTTATCTATTTTTATAATTCCAAGCAATATTTGGGCACAGGCAGTAGAAGTAAGAATTCCACCGTCATTTTGAAACAAAGCGTCAAACTGCTTCATTTTTAGTAAGTCTCGGTGACTATCCATCCTCTCCCGCCAAGCAATAAATGGCATAATGCTTTCAGCAACGTCTTCCTTGATCTCCGCCATCTTCTTGGCAGACTCTTTATCTTTAGGAATTATCCTTGCACCATATATTTTGTCAACTTTTGTCATTTTAGTATTACTAAATACTACATCGGGTAAGTCACGTATTTCTTCTTTATCAAAGCTCATTAGCTCTACTACATAATTAACTCGTGGTTTCCCAGATTTGTCATGTTCATACTTTTTCTTCTCACTGCTAGCATCTTTGTCCTCTTCCGTTGAAGAGCTTTCTGCTGCAGATTTTGACATAGCCATTATTGTTATTTTATCAAGTAACTCTTGTTTCTTAATTTTACCCTCAGCATAAGCAATCATCAATACCATGGTTTCAATTGTCCATATATTGTGCCACTCATGCCTTCCATCTTCAAAATGTAAGTCGTAACCCATTTCTAGTTGAGAAGTTCTCACTCCTCTTCGAGTTCGGCAAGGTATTCACAATAGTAGCACTCTTTTTTCAAAAGGTGGCACTTATTGTCGTCATGTATTTTCATCCAGATACAATTATACTTTGCTTCGTCCAGCATCTCCGCAAGTAGCTCTTTATTGTCTCTAGGCACATAAGGTCCGCCTTTGACAAGGTCTATCAGTATGCACGTGTTTGCTGGGGGCATACTTCCGTATCTTTCGTTATACAGGTCTTCACCTACACCTAAGCAATTACAGTCGATGTATTTTTCGAATGTTTCACTTTCGTTACTCATCTAGTTTGATTAGCTCAAGGGATCAGAAATACCTATTTCTCCAAGAGTCCAGCGTAGAGTTTTAACTACTCCCTCCAAAGCCTTGGAGTTCCTAGCAGCATCTTTCATGCCTTCTCTGTCACCATCTCTTTTACAAAACTCGAACCATTCTTGCCACTTCTCTCTACGAGATATAGCGTCCTCAAGCATAGATTCTATTTCTTCCCATGTGCGGTCATAAGTTCTCATGACCCCCTGCCCATTAATCATATTATATGAATCACTCGTCATCATACTAGTTGATCTAATCACCAGTCACTGACACAGCTCCACTGCACTTACTGCACTGTAAAATCTCTTCTAGAGCTTCGTTGTTTAGATCTAGGTCAATCAAGTGTTTGTCAATGAAAGATCCGTCTGGCTTGATCGCTGCATGTGTTGCCTCTATCAAGTAAAACCAGCCGGGATCTTCACATCCGTTCTTGCACTTTATCTCCATCTAGTTATGAGTTTTTCAAGCGTTATCGCTTTTGAATTTTTTATCAGATCGCTGTAATTCTCGCCGTGCGATTATTAGCTCTGCAAAGCCTTCTGTAGCAAACTCGAATGTGTTGGCGGCTAATATAAGCCCAGCCCCACATTCTGCCATATGCTCCATCCCACCTTCGATATCTACCGCAAAGGGAAAGGACTCAGCAGCGTCCATCAGCATCTCTTTAATAGATTCATAATGTGCGTCGTATTGCTCTTTAGATGCTCTTTTGTAGGCATCTGCTATAGCTAATAGTGCAGCAGCAAAGCCATCTGAACAGGCAGCTTTGTATAGCCCTCCAAGCACTATTTCTTCAATACCAACTTCCACATTATCTTCATCTTCGTTGTTTTCACTCTCGTTACTCATCTAGTTGCCTTAGTAAAGGCTTTTTTCACGCCAGTATTCATTTGCTAATTCAGAAACCTCTTCAGAAAAGGCGCTACCAAATTGCTCAACGAAAGCTTCCCATTCCTCGTCGGTAATGCTTTCACCGACGTTTTGTTCCATGTGTTCTTTCGTGATAACCTGCCATAAGGCGTTTCTCGTATCAACCATCCAATAGTTGTCACTCATCTAGTTAGTTGTATTTACAACTCCGCTCCTGCTTTTGCTAGTTCATCTGCTCTTTCATTCCAGAGCAAATTCTGGTGGGCTCTTACATGCTCACCAATAACCTTTCCTTCTAACTTCATAGCAAGTTCCTTTGATTTAGAAACTAGCTTATGGTTAGTAGAAGCTTTCCAAGTACCAAATATAAGATTCATAGCATACATAGAATCAGTATAGAGTATAACGTCGTCTAAGTCGTTATTCCTAATATATTCTAGTGCATGATAAATCGCACTTAATTCGGCTGTGTTATTACTACCAACATCTGCACCGATCCACAGAGGGTGCTTTCTATCAGTAATTACTCTTCCATTCATTTCAGTTACTAGCGTTCCTCCGTCGTGGTTTTCTCCGGTAACACCAGATACTACCACGAAGGCCCATCCAGCTGGATTATCTCTACCAGCTACATTTACAGGTGCGCTTCCATCAGTATAAATGCTTATACTCATCTAGTTGAAGAATTAGGCAACGAACCCGATAAATGGATCTCGCTCCATCACAGGTTGTTCTGTGAAGATGTTAGCGAGTATTCCTTCCACCTCTTCCATTACTTCTTCCTCTACGTCTTCCATGTTTTCCCATAGCGTGTAGTAGAAATCATAAAGTTCACTACCACCAATATACTGCCAAGAAAGACTGTTCGAGCTTGTTCTATTCAATGAGACAATTTGCGTTTGACCGCATTCCTCACCCCATACTATCAATTCGTAGTCTGGTGCAAGAAAGTCTTCATCAGTGTTAGCCCATTTCTTGTATTCTTCCTGTATACTCGGTTTGTATTCAATAACACAATATCTCAAGTATTCTTCATTTTCGCTTTCGCTACTCATCTAGTTGAGCCTACAAAGTCGAGTTCTCTACGACTTCGTCAAAGTCTACTTCCCAGCTTCCTTCTAGCACTGCTCTAAAGCGAAAACCACAGTCTTCACATTCTGCTTCGCCGTGTATCACGGTCCAGCATCCGCTAGCTGTACTAAGGTCTGCATAGAAGTTTAGATCGTCGTGAGAGCAATTTTTTCTCACTATTTCTGCTAATTTCTTTATTTCGTCTAAGGTATATTCTTTATCGCTCATCTGGTGAGAAAACCAGTCACGCATTGTAGGGGGGTCTCAGTCGGCTATTGATTAATTAGCCCATATTTCAGAGTTACCTCAGTGACTTTCTTAGTATCGACCCGGCTTTATCGTAAAGAGATTTCTCTGTCGATAAAGACTGGCTAGTCTATCCTGAATAGGATATCAGTACTCTATTTCAGTCTGTCTCCGCCTCCGTTTCTGCGAACAATTGTTCGTTACTCTCTCCAGTATTGGAGAGAGTCACAGCACGGTCTCTGTTTGCCAGATTAGATTGAATAAGATCATTTCTTATTATCGCTTATCTAGCTACCCCGCTTGTCGCTTCATCAATTTTCTTTGAAGCGACAAGTATGCGTGAATCGTCATTGTTTCCTCAGATTCGGTTTTTCTCTGGTGAGAGAACCAGTCACAGCTTTTCTAGACTTGACTTAGATCAATGCGTGTCTTGTCGTTAGATTACGGAACGGTATTGCTCAGTCGTGTAATTTTTCTGGAGCTCTTACGAGCCTTCTTTCGAAAATTACCGGACAGAGCAGTTACGGTTCTGATGGGCTTATCTATGTAAAACCCGCCAATCTGAACGTCTATGTTAGCTGATGGGCTTCCCTGACATTGTCAGGTGTAGCCCGTCATTAGTGCGATAGCTTCTACTGCATCACAGTAATGCAGTAGAAGCCGAGCATTTCTTTCTTTAGCCGAACGCAGTGAAGTACCCCATGGGTACTTCTCACCTCACTAGAGCTTCTCTTCCCGAATGGGAAAAGAGAGAGCCTTTATCTGTAAGCTCAGTCGTTGCAGGAGTACTAGCTTTTCGACTGCAACATTGTCTCTAGCTTGAAGGGATTCTCCCTGAAAGGTTCCGATAAAGCACGGTGTAGCCGTGTGTTCGGAACGCCTGCTAGTCGTTGGTGCATTTGCACTCTGTGATACGTCATTGGGTTTCCCCTCGGTGTTTCTCTCTAGTGAGACACTACCTAGCAAAAGGCTGTAGCGTATGGGTACTCGATAATTGGAGCGAAAACGATACTAGTAGCTAACTCGGCTTAAGAGTTAGCTCCTATCTACAGTATCTGCTGAGAATTTCTTGGCAGATACCCCTCGATGGTTTTCGCTGCCTTTACGTAAGTACTCTGAGCGCTTTGCAGCGTGCTCGTACAATCTAGTCTACTTGTTTGACTGATTGTACTTAGCTACAGCGTGCTACGTCATAGTTTCCTCAGTATTAATGTCTCTGGTGAGAAACCAACATACCCACCTAAGAGCATGCGCTCCGGGGCCTTTGCAGATTTCGTTGTTACTAGGAATTAGCATGCGTTGTCCGAAGGCCGAGCATGCTTCTTGTCGACAACTAAAATCAAATTTTGCGATATGCCGTGCAGTGAATGCACTCTTAGTACTAACATAGTCATAAGAGCATATTTTGATTTTAGTTTGACAAGTTCCGTTTTGTAGTGTGTGGGCGGGAATTCCCGTCGTTCGTCCTCTTTAGCTAGAAGAGTACCACTATCTTATCACGGGTATTCAGTACCCGGTCACCCCTCTGCTATGCAGTATCACGTTTAGTGAATCGATCAGCAGATCTTCGAGGTCATTGAGGAACCCTTCGTTTAATTGTAGGATCCTTAATTTCCTTATTTTGACCCACCACTTGAGTTGCAAGTGGCCCCCTTTGACAAAATCAGAACTCCCTTCAGAGTTATGATTTAGCGTTGCTCTCATAGAGAGCATTTTCGAACGAATCTAGCACGAGTTCGAAAAAGCGGTGTCATAGATAGCGCTTGCGTTCTAGCAACGCTAGGGGTGGGTAACGTCATAGTTACCTCAGTTGTCATTAGTTTCTCTGGTGAGGATGATTCCATTCCTTGCTGCGTGCTCATCTGGAGCGCATGCGTTGGGTTTTGTTAACAACCCCGTAGAATGAGAGCTTTCTCATTCGTTATCGGGGCAGCCGCAGGCTGTGAATAGTCGGGCCCAGCCCTCTAGTCAAGCCACCGCAGCGAAGCCGCAAGGTGGTTCGTCATAGTTTCCTCAGAATTCTTATCCTCTGGTGAGTAGTCCAAGTCTAGGTCGTGGCGATATTCCTAGTGCGTATGCAGGAATAACCGCATGAGCTTAGCTGACCGCATGGGAAGCTAAGCGATAAAGGCCAACGAGCCCTAGTTAAAAGCGTTTAACAGGGTTGGTACTTTGAACCAAGTGCAGTCGCCACGACCTCAGTCGACTTGTTCGACTGTACATCATTGATTTCTCTCAGTAAGTACTACTCTAGTTGATGGGTATTAGTCTTCTTTTGTGAAAATTCTTTTTGAGTTCACAGATGGTGGTTCGTAAGTCACTATGGTAGTAAACTTGTCACAGTCAATACACCAAAGTGCAACATCCCTCTCATCGAAGTATTTGTCTAACCAATCCATGCCCTCATCTTCGTCAGTATTTTCACTGCCGCAGACGATACATAGTGTGTTGAGATCTAATTTCTCATCCATCTGGTGAGACACCAGTTAGCAGGCGATTCGGTAGGTGATCGTAGATCACCGTGGCCCAACCTTCGATAAAGTATGGTTATGGGGCAGCTGGCTTGAGAGCGTGAACGCAGTATTAGATAGGGATGTATATCCTCACCTAGCCCAGATGAATAGATCTGGGTGTTTTGCGTACGCGATTCTCAACCGGCCTGCCATCAAGTAGAAAGCTGCGGCAGAGGCGCAACTTTCGTACGTTAATCATAACTTTACGATGGGTAGGGCAGAATCGCAGGGAGAGCTTGTGGCTTCCCGTTTGCGTGCGAGCGAATGCTCACTAGCGTAGCGTGCTACATCATTGTGTTACCTCAGTATTAGTGTCTCTAGTATACCTACAAGTCGTAGGTATTTTCTGTTATACGAAGGTCTCCTAGGATTCCCAGATGTTCTAAGTTCTCCCAAGTATCACCCCAAGATTCGCCTCCTGCTATCATAACACGGAAGCCCTTGATGTAAATCAAGTAAAGGTTCCTAGGGTATCCGTTTTTATTTTCGTATACATCGTAATAGTAGTTCAACCAATTTTTCAAATCGGCCTTAAACTTTGGTAGAGCCGATTCTGATATTTCTAAGTCAGTAAAGTCATCTTTACCGTCATGTAGATCCATCATCTGTTCAAACGTACTTTCATATAGGCGATCAAAAAAGACCCCAATCATTTCGTTCAATCGTTCAGCAGTGATGTCATCTACTCTACTTAGAGCAGTCTCTCTGTCTACCTCTATTACCATCCATGATAACATTAAATCTGCTCCCATGTTTCTCTAGTTGCAGTTGTTCACACATCTGCTGGGGTGTCTATCCTAACGTGAAGAATCACGTGAGGACCCACAAGTGGGTTGATCAGATAGACATTTTCTGTGTTAAAGTAAGTGTAAGTGTTTTGACTTACCACTACTCTAAACGAGTTAGAGCCCGGTAGATGTTCCAATGTTCCGTGTATTGACATCTGTGGCCAGTGACCCTTTCGGGCGATACCGGCGCTACTAATTGCCACAATAACTTGGTCACCTGCATAGGCTGCTATTTCTTCTTCTGACTTATGTTCAGTCATCTAGTTGAGAAAGATCATCCTATAGGATTATCAGCTTTATAGTACCAATTACCTTGGAAGTCTATATCAAAGTCTTCCATAGTAACTATCTTACAAAGTCTCAGTGTTTTTCCATGAACTGTTCCGGGTAGTCTAATAATCCTTCTAGGATCTATAGTAACTTCCCAGTCAAGTAGTAGACTTGGGTCTTCTTTTTTCATCAAGCAAACCAGAGCGCTTTTTACATTTTTAAGCCACTCTTGTACTCCACCATCCAAAACTAGTCTGGCAGAATTGTACGTAGACTTTGCATAAGGATCTAGCTGATTAGAGTCCCATTTTTCTTGAAATAAGTGAAAGCCTTTGCCTCCACTAAAAACCATTTGTGGTTCTCCAGATAAGCCATATCTATAGTTATACCATATTACTTCATCATTCCGGCTAAATCGCTTGTATGCTTGTACTTTAGAAAATGCTTCTCTTACTCTTAGTAGCATAGCAGCTCCTTCATTATAGTCTGCATTATCATAGTCAACATCGAAGTATACCCCTTGATACAACAAAGTATCATGGTAGTGTTTTAACTTCCATCCTCTCTTTCTCATTTTGCGATCACCGTGCTTCCCCTTCGGATCAGGTCCGATACCTTGGGGGTTTAGCCATGCAGAAGTCGTATAGTACACGTGTAACGGTGCCAACTTTCTAAGCCACTTAAGTAAAGTTCTTTTGTGGCGGAAGTTGTCTTTTATTACTCGTACTACAATACGTTCCTGTTTATCATCCCATAAAAAAAAGCGGAACTGACGGAAACCTGCGTCAACAGGTAACCATAGTTCCGCTTCTGTGATCGAATTATAGTAAGCTCGAATCTTCTTCACCTTAAGGCGATGTTCTAGCTTTCTTTTTCTTCGATAAAGCGGACTCAACTGTTGCGACTTCTTGAAAGATTCTCGAAGTCCCATTACAGCCAAAGCCCCGTTTGAATAAGTATGACATTCACAATCGTTCTGTCCTTTCCTATCACAAGCAGGGTGATGCCGCTTTGGATATCTGGCTTTCATCAAGCCACTTACATGGCTAGGATTTATCACAAAGTGTGCCAAATCCATAGCATGGTGTTCACATAAGTAGTCACCAGCATGTACTTTCATCTTACAGCGTTTACCGCTGTTACTGCTGGCTCTACATCTCGTTTCATTGTCTTTCCAATGTGTCATCTGGTGAGAGACCAGTCACAGCCCCGTTTATCCGTCACAATAAAAGGAACATAAACGGCTGGCGGTGATGCGTCATTGGGTTTCCCCCTCATCTCATCTCATCTCTCTGGTGAGACTCCAAACACTCACCTAGCCGCATGAGCGTGCTAGGGACTTAGCGTTGTCCCTTGACTGCGTATGCGTAGCATAGGGAAGTCAAGTGGACCACAGCGTACAGGCCACTGTCTACCTTCTGGGGACACGTTCCTGCCATTGCCCAAAGGTTCCCAGAATAAAGAACTGGTCCGCTTTGAAAAATCGCTGTACTGCGAGGTCCTATCGTAGTATGGTCGTAGTTCCACGGTTAGTGCTACCCCAGTAAGGGTACCTTTACCGTACTCACCATTGGGTTTCGTTGTAAGTCCCCTTAGCCGTACTCTTAGAAAGCGAAGGGTGAGTAACGTCATAGTTACCTCAGTTGTTTTTAGTCTCTGGTGAGATTGAACCATCACAACTGTGAGGCTGCCGAGCCGAACAGTTCTGTGCTTTTGCCCGCCCCTGTAAGTCACGTATGCCCGCATGGGCAAGTGACATCTGAGCGAGCATAGCGAACGAGTCGATACTCACTCGGCCTAAAACCGCAGAGCGGCCTCAAGGTGAGTTCGTCATAGACAAAGTCTCAGATGCTTACAATCTCTGGTGAGAGACCAGTCACAGCAACGAGGGTTTACAGCCACTCTATATTTGAGTATATGCCCGTCTTACGTTTCCGAGGCGTAAGGGCAAATTTGTATGGATATACAAATGCAGGCTACATGTCCTCAGCCGGTTCGTTTTTACATCGATGTAGACAACGTAAAAATAATCGGCTTTGCTGTGATGCGTCATTGGGTTTCCCCTCATCTCATCTCTCTGGTGAAGAGCCAATGTATCCTACCTAGCATGGGAAGCGTTTCTGCGACATAGGTGTCAGAATCCTGCTTGCAGGTATTCTGATTGCGTGCAGAGGACGCTTGTCACCTCGCGTGCGGAGGGTCACTTTTTCTGGGATTGCCAGCACCAGCGGCTGTGGGTACCGACAGCTATGCTGAAGTTTCTTCAGGTCGAACCCAGCATGCTTTCAGTAAGCGTTTCTATAAACCAGAAGTGGTTTTGCCAACAGCCAGTGGAGTTACACCTCCTAGGAGGTGCAGCTTCTACATCCCACATCCCACTTGTCTCCAGCAACTGGATCTTTGATCTAGATTCCAGAAACGACAGCAAACCTGTCGCCTAGCGTTGAGTCTGTAGCAGGAAGTCACAGAGCGGAGGGCTCTGTGTACTTACAGCGGTTTCCCCTAGCTTATTCTGATTTACATTCATCGTAGATCAGAATATATGCTGTAGGTTCTGGATACCGTCATAGGCTTTCGCCTCAGTAAATTGTCTCTTCTGGTGGAGAATACAGTATTCTCAGCGTGCTCGATTTAACGATTCGATTCGATTGCATTAGGACCCTTGGCATCCAATCTCCTAGCAGTCGCTGGACTGTTAGTCGACTTGGGTGCTGTTGGAATGGGAAGCGCTAGCTTAACCATTTTGAACAGGTCCGTGTATCCATTGGGGATTTGGAGCGTAGCGTACAAACGCAGTTTGTCCAAACAGAGCAATGGATACAATGCAAAGTGACCGCAGCACAGCTGCAAGCCAAAGTCCGTCTAGGATTCAAGCAAGCTCCCGTAGGGGCGTAGCGTAAGCCTGTCGGTAATTTGTGGAGCTAAGGCTATACTATGACATCGCTGTCAAATGTACCGTAGGTACATGGTAGTATGGCCTTAGCTACATGTCACGTTCGTGAGAATCGTGTTTCCGGCACTAGCGTTGTTAGTCCAGAGTTCGCAGAGCGGGCTTTAATCAGTTGGTAGCGAAGGATATGAGCGAAGGCTCAATATCTGTTCGCGTCTGGTGATTAAATGCGTAGTGCTTCCACAAGAAGCGATAGCGCTCTGGACTTTCTAGGCCCGCAAAGAGGTCAGTAAACCACAGCGGGAAGCAGCGTCACTTCGGTGAAGCTGCCCTTTGGTTTGTCGCGCTGTGGTAAAGCAAGTTAGGTTTGTCCGATGGGCGAACCCAAGGACTTCCGTTACTTGCGAGGTTACTGACCGTCAGGGCAAGGTGTGAAGCTTGCTCTGCTGTAGCGGGCCGTGCCTTTGCTGAGTTTACGTCATTGTTTCCTCAGTATTGTATATCTCCTAGTGAGAGAACTATATTGCTCCTGAACGTCCTTAGTATCTTCTAAAGTAGACGAGCGAACCAACGGGCACATGCTTGAAGGTTGTGTAAATTTTAACCTAAGATTACCGAACAGACTTGTTCAAGATCTGTCCAAGAGTCCTTAGTGTTGGTATAATTAACACACCTGAAAGCTGTGCCTCGTTGGGAGTAGTAGTCTGCAGTAAATCGTATGATTTACCCTTCATCTCTACGTATTAGGTGAAGGAGCAACTATTTTTCCTTTCTTTAAATTATAATTCTGCACGTGCAGATTATAATCCGATTTTGAAACTTACGCCATGCGTTCCATTCGAAGTGTGCATGACTCCTGTTAGCTTCGTCTAATGAGAAGATGGCACGCCATGGCGTTACATCATTAGATTTCTCTTCAGTTTTTTATTCTCTCTGGTGAGAGTGAACCATCTTAGTGCCCTCCTCTACGCAGTGTTACTGCGGCGTAAAAATTTACAGCCAACCCGACGTACTTTAGACTCCACCTACGGTGAAGTGCGGCGCTGTAATTTTTGCGACGTAGCGAAGGCGATACGTCATTGGGTTTCCCCTCAGTTGTTTTCAGTTTACTCTCTGGTGAATAACCAAGTGCTTCAGAACATATACCTACTGCATTCCTTCTATTGCTGACAAGGTCTTGTCAGTCTGGTTGCGACTGGTCGAACGGGCTGGGTTTGTGGTGAATTAGCACATTCCGTCGCCACTCTGTTTCAGTCTGTAAGGGACTGTAGCGGGACATATGTGTTTTTCTAACGCTTGGGTTCTCTATTGTGCGTTAAGATTCTTCACAAACCGTTCCGTGAGACCATTTCTTAGTCTGCCTTAGTTAAAGCAGACGGGCTATGGTCGCTAGGTCTGTAGCCGTGTTTTAAACAAAGCTTGTCTTTGTTAGGATTAATTACTGCTAGTAAGTACAATTGGTCCAATTGGACGTCGTGGTCTTCTTAGCAGCAAAGTCTTATCTCTAACAGAGTCTTTCTTTGCATATGCTCTGAGTTATCGTCACAGCCGTAGCTCAAATAGTTATTCTAGTTGCACGACTAATAGTCATGCTGCCATTATCAGTTTTACTTACTGACTGGCACTTTTTGTGAAGTTCTCATGATTCATCAGAAGACTCTTCATCGCTAGAAAGACCGGTTGCTTCTGCAAGCTTAGCCCAGTAGGCTTGGTCTTTCTTGGTTACAGTTCGCTTAGGGAATTCCCTTAGTGGTTGGTAACCAGCTTCAACAAAATGCTTTGAGATGTTTCTAGCACGAGTCTGCACAGAACCTACCTTTAGTCCAAGGTGGGTAGCTACAGCCTCTGCTGACTCAAACTCCTCGTTTTGCCAAGCAGCGACGAAATCTTCGTCAGAACACCAAGATCTTTTGTCATTGGCATCAGTCAAAAATTTCACCTCTAGTTTGGGCGGAGATTACTCTCCTATTCGGCTCAAAGACAATAGTCTGTCAGCAACAGAAGATCTAACAGCTCTGATTCTTTCTAATCTAGAATCTAGGTTAGATTGGATATCACTGTATATATCTGTACTTAGATTTACAGTACCAACTAGATTAGTCAAGTTCGACAATCTTGTTTGTAGAGAAGATCTCATGCCTTGAATAGCATTTAGTCTTTCTTCAAATTGTTCAATTTTGTCTTCATTGAATCCTCCAGCTACTTCCATAAGCTTCTGTTGATATTCGCCGATTTCTCGACCTATGTTCGTCTCAATATCTTCTCTAAGATATCCCATTTGACGTTCATTGTCGATATAACCCATTATTCTTAGGTTGGTTTTAGGTCGGTGCCAATCTCTTGGCTTACCGTCTTCACCAAACCAGTTACTCTCACTGGGGTTTCCAGAGAGAGAATTGGCGTTACCGAAATAATCTAGAAGTCTTGAGTAGTTTTCAAGAACATCTAGATAAGAGTCGTCGTCGTTGTACTTAGGTATAAACCAAGCACCCTGCCCACTTCGATACGGTAGACCGCCCAGTTGTCTTGACAGCACGCTTAGAACTTTATCTCTGAGAAGCTTTCCGTCTATACTTGTAGCAGAAATCACAAACTCTTCAATTAAGGTTTGTGAGATTCTAGCGAACAAGATAGGATCGAAATTAGTTTCTTCCCAGTATCCAGTTACAGTGACGCATCGTCTAAGTTCAGAAACAAGTTCTTCTGCAGTTTTTGCATCTTCTTCTATTTCTTCACCCCATACCACATCCATAAAGTTATTTCGCCATGTGCTAACATCCATGTCTTCTGGAGGATTGAACTCTAGTCTAAACATGTTAACAGTGTTAACGTGGTTTTTACCTCTCATTCTTCCTCTCATTTCAACTTGGACCACATACTCGTATCCTATACGAAGTGGTATAACTTTCAACTTTCTTCCTACCATACCGTCCCATCCTTCTGCTACTTGTAGCACATCTAAGTTCATTCCGTTAATGTTATCTTTTGCTACAGCAAAAGCATTGTACAGTTTTCTTATAGATGGTAGAAGGTCACGTGATAAGCCAACCTCTTGTGCTAAATTCACAAAAGATTGGTAACTTACTCTACCTCCAATAACGGAGTAAAGTACTAAGTGACCCGTGGTCGGTATATCTCTATTTTCAGTTACGTATCCATATTCTGATTCGTTTTCACTCATCTGGTGCTATGCCAAAGACAGCTATTAGTGCTTACATTCCACTAATATCTGACTCTGCCGTTCTCCAATACAACCGTATTTTCATAGAATAGTATAGAAGACTCAACTTACTGAGGAAGTATAGTCTACCTATAGACAGCGTCACTATAGTGACGTTATCTGTAGTATTTACTAATGCTAGATAGGTTCCACAACCGTGGTCTAGAATTTGGACTATATGCTTCCACTTTCAGCCGTTCTTCAATAAACATAGCGGGTATATTTCTTTTAGTGTTTCTATTGCTCACGATCATATTTACGCAATAGAATCTTTTTTAAGAGCATATCCTCTAATCGTCGCCAAGTGAGTCTACTACCTCACATCCAACCGGATTCTTGACTATTGATGACTCTTTTACTCATCTAGTTATCTCAAGAGAATTTGATAGATAGTGTCGGATACCCGACTCTATACTTGTTTTTTACCATTCCTTCTCCCCAAGATATTTTGGTATTTTTACCAAATAAGGTCACTCTTCTATATCCTTCTTTGCTAGTAAGAACCATAGCGGTATAACTAGCTTCAAGCGTGTCGTGAACATTAACAGAGCCACTACGCCCAGTTACTCTCGACATCATTTCTTCAGGAAATATTTTTTTGAGTTCTGCCTTCTTGACAGTAGCCTTGTGCTTTATGCCAGTAGGCTTCTGCTTGAACTTCTTTTTCACAAGTTCGTACAGCTCTCTCTTTTCTTTAGTTATCGTCTCTAAGTCCGAAGCAGATACATCAGTAGTTTTTTTAGAGCTTTTAGTTGTCTTTTTTTCTACTGGCTCTTTCTTCTTTGGCTTAGATGCCGATTTAGCCTTTTCCTTTTTATCAGAATCGTTACCTGTATGATACACTTTCATGTGTAGCGTTTTGCCAGCCTCTGTGGCATTCTTTTTACCGCATATTTCACATATAAACGTCATTCTAGTTTAGAAGCTATCACCCAAGCTTTCTAGCTGTGGGTCTCGCAATAACTCCAGAGTCATCTCCAACACTTTGTGATAACTCCCTTGGTGTTATAGAAGTCTTGATCTTGTCAGAAACTACTGTCCCTGATGTATTAGTGATTGCCTGACTTCTAGATGAAACAGTCAATAGAGTAACATCTTCTAATAATTTTTGGATTAAACTATCGTATTCTATCATCGTTAGTTGCTCTAAATCATCGACTTTCATAAAATATACACCGGGGTCAACCGAGTATTTTTTACCGCCGTATAGCAAATTAACGCATGCCGAAAAGTCTAATCTCTTATTTGTGTACCTATCTTTTATCTCCGAAGAAAATATAAGTTTAGGTTCTCTATCGACTCTAACCATAGAAAACTTATCTGTTGTAAACAAGACGTCAGATAAGTCATTGGGTATCCACCCAGTATATGGTTTGTAGGCACCATTGTATTGCATTACTTTGTTTATTAGTGCGTCATCATTCCATTTAAGCTTATTAAGAAACTTAGATAGGTTATGCGTACTATGTACAGCTTCTGCTTCAATATATCCTTTTGTCCCTGTAGGCTGAATTAGAGATTCACCAGTCATACTAAGTCTATTAGTATACTTGTGAGCTCCATTACATAGCGTAACAGCTACCATTTTATCAAAATGGTTATTCATAGAAAGTGGTAGCTTAGCCTCTACTAGATTATGTCCTAACAGGAGAGAGCGATATCCTCGCTCTCTCGGCATAGATTCTATATGAGAATCTAGCTGAGTATCTATTTCAGAGATATCTCCAATGCTAAGACCATCTATAGGGCCTCCGCCACTAACTAAAAGGTATACTGTACCTTCGTCTTCACTAAACAAACTTCTACTTGGATTTCTCCAAGAGTTATCGCTACCTACCGGTTCAAGAAAGATACGTAGTTCACTACTATATCTTTCGTGAAATTCCGATAAGCTTTCGTTCTCTTCCCCCGTTATATCACTGGGGGATAAAAACATTTGATTCACAAGCTTGTATACAGCTTTGTACCAAAAGTGGGTGTCATTATAGTCTAATTCCATCCACACTTGATAGGCTGAACAACTTCCAGAGGGGACTACATCCCAGCTTCCAGAAATATCTACACGCTCATCAGATAGCGGGTCTAGTTTAGAAAAAACGTTAGCCAAAGCTAATCGAGTAGGGACTTGTGCCCTAGTATAAATGTTAGCTCTCGTAGTGTTTCTCGATCTAAACTTACTTTGTTTAGTTGCCATATATTGATTTAAATTATCAATATTCATACTAGTTTTGGGGAGTAGTAGCTCCCCAATAAGGGTTTATGTTCACTCGTTAGATTTTTCTTCTTTCTGAGATGCACGCTTGATCTTCAGATATCTCTGAGGATCGCCATTTCTAGCGTTTCGTGCACTTGTAGCGAAGATGTAGACTTCATCACCCGGATTGATTACCAATGGTTCGCTCAATTTTGGCTTACCATAGAAGTATTCTTCTCCTCTGTTTCCACTTTTCGTTCTTCGCCATAAACCAGTAATTACTTCAAACTTTCCACGTTTGCTCATATTATTACCTCTAGTTACCTTAGTCCCAGTAGCCCTCTGGAGGGTACCACTCGAATCCAAGATATTTGTGAAAAACATACACCTGTGACGCACATCGCATGCGTCTAGCCACTTCGTCAACGTGGGCAGCATGGGTAGTAGCTACTCGCCAATCTCCAAATGAACCCGAATGTATCGAGCTTAGTATTCTTCTTTGGTGAGCACTTCTACCGGCCCAGATGTAAACTAATGTGTGTACGTTTTCTTCAGTGCATAGATAGAGAAGATATTGCTCGTCAGTATCTAGTGCGTTTTCAATTAACGCACAGTATACCAAGCTATCGTAATCTGTCCTTGCTACAAATCTTTCGATGGGGTTATCGAAAAACTCTCTATTGGTGATTTTGTCGCTATCAGTGAGAAATTCTCTCCATTCCTCGTTGATTGGTTCCTCGATCACTTCCTCTAGCTTTTCTTTATGCTCTTCTATTTTTTCTATAGAAGGCAAAGACGCATTGAGTCTGTTGATGTTGGGAACTCTTGTCATTATATCACCACTTTTTCTAAAGCGTAGGACACAGAAACGATAGTTTCTGGCCTCAATTCTCTATTACTTAGAGTATGGAACTGACCTTCTTTTTCAGTTATCAACTTGTAGGTAGCCCACAAGCATTTAGGTATTCGTTCCATATCTCTCAATCGAGCAGGGGTTCTTCTTACAAGTCTGAACCTATTATTATCAGTTGGTTGTATTACATTAGCATCAACCATTGTCTCTATAAGCCACTCCCCAGCATCCACATAAGTAGGATGATCTAGGGCTTGATCTACAAAAAACAAAATACTGTTTTTCTGCCTAATTGGTGCACTTTCATAAACTGTCAACTCTCCCATTGGGATCATCTAGTTGGAAAGGCTTAGCTTTCGTCTTCTTCCACTAGACCTATTTCCACTACATCGCTGATAGTCAAATTTTCAACGACGTGTTTTATAAGTTTATTTAGTCGGTCAGTCGACACTCCTGTTCTGTGCAGCTTTTTACTGTCTCCACGAAGTCGGTCTAAGCTAGCTTTCGCTGTTTCAAGAGAAGCTATGAGGTTTCTACCTTGAGAAACGTTATCTTGTACTACTTTAACAAGAAATCTGTCGACTCTTTGTCTGTAGTTCAAGAACGCATAGCCTTCTTGGATTCGGTAGGCGAACGCAGATCTTGCATGTGCCGGACACCCGGACAACATACCTTCTAGAACAGTGTTGCTAGTTATGTGCTTGACCAAGTGACCGTGTAGTCTACCGTCAGCATCTAGCAAATTCTCGCTGTAAAAAGTTAGGCACTCTTTAGGTCCCCAAAAGTCCAGCGCACTGTAAGGCATGCCGTATTCTTTGTTTGCTATTCCTCTAACAACAAACTGTTCTAGGGTGCTGTGCAATACATCACTGACTCCTTCTCCATTAGGAGTGTGTCGGGATGTGTGCGTACACAAATATACATTCATTCCATATTCTTCTACCATACCATCTAATAATGTTAATTCATCACTCATTTTAGATCTAGTAAGTATATCTTAGAGCTTAGATACTAAGTCTAAGTCTTCTTGAGGTATACTAATTCCATTTTGTAAAAAATTCAGAGTATAGTCGGCAAACCACCTTTTTGGATCTTCAGAAGTACCGCCATTTTGTATGTGGACTTCTCTCCAAGCAGACATTCTGACTTCGTCTTCGTCTGTCAAAACATAGGCTCCATTTTCTACTTCCTCAGAAGGAATTATTTCTAGGTAGTCACTACTTATATCATATTTTACACTTACTTCGCCGCTTTGGCTTTCGGTGTAATCTTTCTTAGTAGACACTCTCGTAGAGCTATTTCTATACGCCTTTGTTTTTATTTCACTATAGGTGGGTATCAATAGAGAGTCTGTTTGTGGACACTCTATAATATATCTACCTCTTCCGTCAGGGATCTCTATACATAGCTTTCCGTTACGATTTATTCCAAACCAAATAGTCTCTGGAACTTGACCGAGTCGATCTAGCCTTTCAAAAATACCCTGATCTCCAGCTTTTCTGCGATACAAGAGACTGTATAGTTCTCCATATTCCGTATCACAATAAACTTGCTCTGTAGTTTGAGGAACTTCTACATTGTTAGCTTTGTAATAACTAACAACATCGTAAGCTTCTCCATCTTTTACAACGCCAATTTTATTGTCATCTAAAATTAGGGACAGCCTATTTTCTGGCTTCCCACACTTATTCAGTAGATTTCTAAAGGCATCTGGCTTAATTTCAGCTTTACATATCAGTTCAGATTCATCTTCAAACGGATCAGTTCTTACTACCCTCTGATTGAGCAACTCTGGGAGCTGACCCCTATCTGGGTATATCGACTGATTGTCCGTCCTTAAGAGTGCAGATGGATAATGTATCCTATTATCCGATCTAGTATCTCTTACTGCTATCATTGTATCTAATATACATATTTCTACATCAGCACTAAATCCTTCCATGATATTAGTGTCTACATAGTAAGACCTGTAATAGATGTCACTATCGACATAATAACAAGCTTCACTAGGTAGCTGCCCTCGCCACAGGGAACCACGAGGTGAATCTATCTTATACGTAGAATTGTATTTTGAATACACAGAGCTTACACTCATTGTAAACAACTTTGTCTCTTCTACCTCTTTTAAGATAAATTTCATCGAAATTGGTATACTGCTTAGTAAAAACAGTTCCCTGCTTACGCCTTCTTCTACTCGGTACACCACTGAAAGTACATTATCAATAGTTTCAATAGGTAACCGGACTAAAATTGGTCTCATATCCATCATTTCTTCAGGAAATGTCATCTAGTTGAGCTAATTATTCTAATAGCTCTGCTTCCAAAGCTTCTACTGCTTCTATGGCAGCATCTGGAGTAACTTCGAGAACAAATTGCTGAAATTGCAGAATAGCATCGCTTACTGACTCAAGTAATTCGATAATTCTATCTAGCTTGTCTTCCATTTGTTTGCTCATTGAGTTACCTCCGTTATCTTTCTTTGGTTCGGATGATTAGCAGCCATAGTCTGTTGAACTATATCTTCTACTTCTTCATATGTGTCACAACGCTGCGGTAGCGTTACAGCAGTATCTGTCGTGACTTCTACTGTCCAATAATCATCCTTCGTTTCAATCTTGATGTTAATCATCTGGTGAGAGATCACCATGTTTCTGAAGCGTTGAAGCACAGTAACATCTAACACAGATTAAACAAACTTTTCTGCGGCTTTTCAGAAGCGATTCCGTAAAGCAGAATGGTTGGCTGTCGCCTTCTCTACCAATAGTCTGAGACTTTCTGCTTTTAGGAAAGGGAGACCGACACCTACCGTTGCGGCTAGTGTTAGGTTTGTTCCCGTGTGGTTCTGGAAAAGGCGCATGAATAAGTTTGTTTAATCTGGGTTAGATTGTTGATTGCGAGCCTGATTTTAGTCTCGACGTGAGCATAGCATTCTTATTGCCACGCTCTATCGCAAATGCTTATTAGATACACGAGTAGGGGTGTTTAACTTATACCCCCGCCATCTTACTTTGTTCGAACGTTAAAAGGCCTCACTATTATCGTTTCAGCGACCTACAAAGTGCGTATGCACTAGATCATCTAAATAATAGTTAGGACTTAGTAAGAAAAAGTAATTCTTACATCATAGATGTAGTTTATCTAACGGGGTATAAGTTAAATATCCCCTAGAGTGTATCGTGCCGTTTCATACGTCATTGGGTTTCCCCTCGGTATAGTTATCTCTCTAGTTACTGTCAACCTGTAATACAGTCACAAGCGTCACCGCAGCCGGGGATCCCGTTTTTCAACAGGTTCTCCAAGTTGGCTAGGGTGGTAGCATCGTGAGCATTAGGATTCTCTGGGCATCGTCGAGCGAGTCCCATTGGGTCAATGTCAATCATTCGCTCACCGGGGCAGTCATTTAGCCCAAGCAAGTTACCGAATGCGACATCACCAACATGAATTACTCCATCCCCTGCGAGGGGGACAGTTTCCAGAATCTTTTGATATGCTCCCTCGAAGTCAAAGTCACCATAAAGTGACAGTGGCTTCAAGATTAGATGCTGAATAGTTAGCTTGTTTCCTTCGTCGCTTGCCGCTTCGAAGTTACAAATCTCACGGTCAAGTTCCGTTCTCCAACCGGGATGTTCCACCCAGTTTTCCATTAGCGCTCTAGACCACAAAATGTTTAGGTTGATGTGTTTACCTTTCCAACCAAGGTCATGAAGACCATAGTTTTCAATCAGGACAGCCAAGTGGCTTCTCCTGTTTTCATCAACACTCTCAGTAATGATATCGACATGCTGCATCAGCTCCCCAAAGGGCTCGATCCAGTCGTCTCCTTTCCACGTCATCGTAACGTTCACAGTTTCAAATCCGACTTTCTTAGCCGTCTTTGCTAACTTGATTGCATGCTCGATAGCACCCGGATATGGGTTGAGAGTCATGGCAAGTTCGGTGTATCCGTATCGGACACCTAGCTGCATGGCTCTTTCCCAGTAGTAATCGGGCTTCGTTGCTTCTCGCATTTCTTTCGTTACATCAGTAGTCAGATAGCACCCTTCACACTTCAACATACAGTTGAAGCTGGGTGCGATACTCATGATTCTTGGTTCATTTCCAGTCATCTGGTGATTCGGTAAATCTAGTTGGAAGTTGTTCACAAAACAGTAATTAGTTGTTGTAAAGTAACTTTCCCTGCTTCTGCAAATAGTGCTATAGAGTAACCATCTGGTAACTCCATACCCAAGCAACTTTGTGCTCCGAGGTTTGCTTCGATAGCTCTAAGTATATTATCTACTAAAGAGGGTAGCTCTTTAGTACTGTATTTACTTAGCTCTTCGCTTCTACCTTGTTCCTTTGTAAGAGACTCGGTAATTACCTCCACTATTCTGGAAGAAGAAGAAATATTGTCGTTATTGCTTAGAACGTAAGTAGCAACTGCTTTTCTAACTTCTGCTTTTTTAGGTTCTACAAAGGTTGGCTTAGGTGCTGGCTTTGGCTTTGCAGCTTTAGCCTTCACACTTGCCTTCTTTGGCTTTTTAGGAACTTTGATAGCTCTTTTTGCTTTAGCAGCCTTCTTAGGCTCTTCTTTAGGTTCAGCCATCTTTTCTTCTTTCTTCTCTTCCTTTACCACTTGCTTCTTGTTGTAAGTAGCATTTGGGTTTTTATCGCAGTATTTCATGTGGGAATTGACTCCGTTTTGGTGCTTAAATTCAGCACCACATAGTTTACAAGCGAAGCTTTTCTTAGTCTTGGCTTGTACCACAACGGGCTTTTCTTCTTTGATCTCGGGCGTTACTCCTTTATTTTTCAAGAAGTCTACCAGATCGCTTAATTCCTCCACATTCATATTTTTGATGATAATGTCAAATTCCATCTAGTAAGAAGCATTCATCCCCAAGCGGGGTCAAATTTTACTTTGTCTCTTTCTTCCTGCTGCTTTTTCTCTACCAGCCTTTCAGCTTCCGGTTTTATCCTTGCAGCAAAACCAATAGATTGATCGTCTACCATTGCTACTTTAGCATCTACTAACTCTGATAAGTTTTCAAACGACAAATTTCGTTTTTCTACTTCCTCAGCAAGTGCCGACATAGCTTGTAAGACGTTCCCAAGCACCAAGTGGTGCATTCGGTCTCTAACAGTAGGAAGAAGCTTTTTTGCTTCCTCGAAGGCTTCGTCCTCATCGTGTAGACCACGAGATATTCGTAGTTTACGCATGATTACGTTGCCTAGAGCGTTTCTCATTTCTGGACTGTCAATAAATTCAGAAATAGGATCCTCTTTTCCTTTTTCTAGCATTTCGAAGAATCCCTTTGGGTCATGTCCCCATTTTTCTAATTCAGTAATAGCTAGCTTGAACATTTCATCGAGTTCTTCTGCTACTTCTTTAGGCATTCTATCGAGCTTTCCTCTCTCAATGAGAGGAATAAATTCATTATCAGTTCCATCTTTAATGTGCCTTGCTGTCAAGAACACTTGACAGAATTCGGCCATCTGAAACATATCAATGACAGTGATTTCTTCACTGCCTCCATCATCCAAATCTCTAATAAATCTAGACATATTATATTCTCCTAGTATATCCTGTATCTCTACAGTATATTAACAATCTAGTTAGGTTGGTGCTTCAATCGAAGCGGCGTAACTTCTTGCTATCACCATTACTCTTTGCAGAGGCTGGTGAAGCTACGTCGTTAGCACTACGCATCATACCGTTTTCAACGAAAGTACGCATGGTTTCTATCTCAGCCTTCTTTGTCTTAGAAGTAGGAATTGTAGTTCCAAAGACCGACAATAGGTCTTCTTGAGTTAGAGGTCGCCCGTTTTCATAGAACGAACCGCCCATTGCTTCCTTGATTGCATCTTCGATATTTCGCCCAGAGAAATCCTTAGTCGAATTAACCAATTCATCCATATTAAAGGCGTTCACATCTTGCTTTCTTCGAGTCAAGTGGATATCTAAAATATCTCTTCTCTCTCCAGCAGATGGCAAATCGATGAAGAATCTGCCTTCGAATCGGTCAACCAATTCTGGGGCGAATTTCTCCATGTTGTTTGCTGTGAACACGAAAAACACACCTGAGTCGTCGTCCTGCATAAATGACAGGAACTGACCCAAGACAGCATCGTGTGCACCACCATCGTTAACACCATCTGACTTACCAAGTAGCTTCTCTGCTTCGTCAACAAAAGCGACGATTGGTGCAGCAGCTTTCAAGGTCTCAAATAGGCGTCTAACCTTAGCTTCTGATTCACCTACAAGTGATCCTTTCAGATCTGTAGCTTGCACAGTGAGTAGGTTCATACCCCACTCGGCAGCCAAAGCCTTAGCGACGGCAGATTTACCACAGCCGGGTACACCGGCCATTAGCAGTCCCCTTGGGTACTGCGTGAAACCATAATCAAAGGCTTCTTTGGTAAACCTCTTACGCAAACGTGTAGCATACTCCTTTAGGGGAGTAAGACCACCGATTTCTTCGAAGCCAGTGTCTGGTCGAATAATCTCGAAACCAGCTTGCTTCACAAGGTTTTTCTTTTCGTTTAGTATGTAGTTAAGGTCAAAAGTACCTGTACTTGAGACAGACATACATACCACATTTTCGGTTTCTTTTCTGGTTAAACCACCAGTTGCGTCTGCGACGGCTTCTAGCACGTCGTCATCCAAACCTTGCGCTAATTCGGGAAACATAGCAGCCTGACTAGATAAAATCAAGTCACGCCAGTTTCTCGCAAGCGCTAGACGCTCTTCCTTATTGGGAAGCGAAAGAGTAGCACGATACATATGTGGGTTTAGTTCCACAGGTATGTTTTCATCGCTCCAAGCTGGTTGCCCAATAGCGACAACGTGCTTCAATCTTCCTTTGGTTAGCTCTTCGAAAAGAGCTACTTGCCTGTCAACAAGGTCACCGTCGACTCCAATGTATCGGTGCCAATCTCTTAAGAGAAATATAGCTCCTCTACCCTCTTCTTCAGGGTTGTAGTCGTTGATGAACTGAACAGCAAATGGTACTGTTGCACCGGGGAAGTCGTCATCCGGGCCTCGGATAGAGTCCTCCAATGGTTCAATCACGAAGGAGACACTTTCGGGGTCCACCTTACTTACTTGACGTTTACCATCTTCGTCTATCACAAAAGCTCCGTATTCTTGGAAGCCGACGCTTTCACGCCAGACATATACCGCTTGACCGGTCTTTCCATACTTTACTGCCCACTCAACAGCTTGGTTGATAATTTCATCAACCTCTCCATTAGTGCTCCATGCCGTACAAGGCAAACTTGCTCCAATAGCTGCGTCCATTACATTTTTAAAATTTAGATCCATTTTTAATCCTCCTTTTCTGGTGGTGAGTCAAAGGCTGGGTAGGGGACACCAACCTGCATAACAGGGTAGGGGGCGTCCTCAGCACCAGCGTTCAGCGTTTTGTAACTCCATTTTTGTTTGTTAACGACGCTTGTGTAAGGTAGCTTGCAGCTTCTTTCCACTCGTCTTTTCAAATAACACAATATCTGTCTCTCATAAGCTTCTTGAAGCGTTTAGAGACCAAATCCATTCCTTGCAGATCCTTGCACTCCCAGTGCACGGTTTCGAAATTGATTTTTATCGATTCTTTCGTCGACTTATTGTTGTATACTGATCACTTGTTTACACACGGTGATCTTTAATGATTTTATTGGATTTTACTCTCATAAGCTTTTAGTTCTACTTCTACTGATTATTTTGTAGTAGCGCCTACAAGGTCCAGCTTCTGGCTGTACAGCTGCAGACGACGTCAACTGTATATTTACAGTATTTTCCTTTTGTAGAACGTTCTCACGATATCATCATTTGGTTTTTCTAGCAATGGCACCATTCAACCACGTATCCTGCCGTTCCGGCTTAGCTCTAGAAGTTTGATAACTTCACTGGCTTGCTTTTCTAGAACGTTCTAATCGATATTTTGGTCTTCATCTGCTCTCCGTTTTGGTATCCCCCCCGGGGGGTGGATACAACCCGGCGTCCCGATTAATCTGAATGTGACTTTTGATGTCTACTTTTCCTCTCATAACCTTCTATTAGGTTAATTAGTCAAGTTTTAGACCATGTGCTCTTCAGAATTAGGGCCCTAACATCGCTAAATGATTTCGTTGTTTTTTTTTTTCATCCTCTCATTTCGTAGACATCCTCAGAGATTTTGCTAATGCAATCTCCATCGCTCCTCCTTGTTCCAATTTTTCATCGGTTAGGGCCCGAACTTGCGTTCAGGTCCCTGACAGGTTTAGTGTTCTTTTGATATCTTAACGTAACATCTACTAAGTGTAACAACACGTTGATCGGGCTGCGACCAGCGTGTCTTTACAAGAACTAGCGTGTCTGTCAACAGTGCACATAGCGTTAGCGTTGTGCAGTGTCAAAAGACTAAGAGCTTATCTTAGTAGTTCTTGTACACTTGCGTATTGTGCGTAATTAGTGAAACGGTTGTTACACGTTTCGTCATCGTCTTTCGACTCAGAATAAAACTCACCTAGTTGCGAACAGTCTAACGAATAGACTGAGTGCGCTTTTTACCATCCCCGCCTTCGTGCGAAGCAGTCTTGGTAACTTTTGTATCAGTTAGTCCAAGATTCTTCAACACTTCAGCAGCGACTTTTTCACAGACTGCATCTGGAAGACCTTCGATCTTAATTTCCATTTCGCCAGTCTCTGGGTCAATAAAGAAGTCGATATATTGGGCTGACATCAGATGTAACCCCCTTTACCGCCGCCAGTAGCTTGAATTCGTACTCGCTTCATCTTCTTTCCGTTGCGTTCCACTTCCTTAACTTCTTTGTTCAAAACATAGTTTCTCAAGTTAGGGTTTCGCTTAATCATGTCTTGGGCAACTCCTTTGATGTAGTGCTCATACACAGGTCTTAGAACTTCTGCTACAGCTTGTTGGTCCGAGCGATAGCCCGGTTCGTAGGTTACACAATCGTAGTTTCCTTCAGAGTTAGCTCTGAAGCCAATATCTCTTCCACCCTTACGCTTGACAACTATATCACATAGCGGTCTTCCGTAAATCTCGGCTTGGGTATTTCTTTCAATTGTACATCCCTCATATGCTGCTTGCAGAGCTTCAATTAGAATCTCTGTATTGTCTACACTCAAGTTCGTTTTTCCTTTAACCATATGACTCATAGGTATTCACCTCTCATCTAGTCTAATATACTACAGTATATCAACATATAAAAAAAAATAATGGCACACGTGCTAACTTTCGTAAACACGTGTGCCATTACTTTTCGTAGTTTCTAGTGTAGCCAACTGGCTACGTCGTTTTTGTTATCATGTCATGTGCGTCTTTGCCCTATTGTAAGAATCAGCTCTGCTAAACTGACTTCTGACTTACGTATCTCTACGCCTACCTAGGGTGATCGAGCGCTAATAACTTAAACTACAGACTGGTAGCAGGGATCCATCTCTGCTAGTATTGTTGCTTATGTGCCGAAGTACATAAGGGATCGGCAATGCTATTGTATAGCTTTACGCAATGTCAGCGAACTTCAAAAGTTACCCAGTCTTACAGTTTCACCTGCAAGGATCTGGGCCACAATGGAGTCTGCTTCAGATTCCGCTTCTTTCTCTTCCGCTTGAAGAGTCTTCTCAACAGTCGTGCCTTTCTTGACATAGCGTCTTGAGTCAGCATCATTGTTGATTTTGTAGTCTGGCTTTGGACCGGACTTCAGTAAGAAGTGTCTTGCTGCACTTCCCCCTCCACAGTTTAGTGCAATAAAAGGTCTAGAATCTGTTTCGTAAGTAATCATTTCAAATCCAAGTAGAGTCTTTTCGGTTTTAACACCGTCTTTGTCTACCCAAGAAATGCTTACTTCGCCAACTACTTCGAGTGTTCGAAGTACTTTGTTTTCTTGACCCCATTTTGAATCTTTAGCTTCTTCCAATAAAGCTCCGTCTACATCATAAATCTGTCCTTCGCCATTTAGGGCTCGTAGCCCGAGTTGGTTAAAGACAGGATGTCTACTGATGAACTCATCGAAGTGCTTTGCTTTCAATACGTTTCCAGTGAGCAAGCGTCGTACAATTCCGAATGCTAATTCTGGGTTAGCTGCGTATATACCATTTGTTAGTATATGCAGTATTTGTTTAACCGACTTTCGGTCAGTGGGCTTTTGTGTAGCCTCTTTACCGTCCGGTTCAACCCCAGTCCAATTCAGAACCATTCTTTCTGCTTGCGTCATCTTACTCTTTGGTTTTAGTTTATTTTTACTCATTTTTAAACCTCCTAGTAAATAGCTTTAGTATTTTTTTTCTTTTAACAAATCTGTGTTAGACAGGTTAAATCCTGCAACCATGTCTTTACACAATCCAAAGCTATTCCAAGCTGCCTGAGCAGCTTCTCTCATACTAGATGCAAATGTTTGTGGCATCTGGTGGCAGGAGTACGCTACTTTCCAAGCAACATATCTGCAGGCATTTCCAATAGCGACTTTGGTCTTGCCCTGTACCCCTACATTACAAACATCTTACTTAGTAATAGTTTGTGATGTACTCTCTACCTAGTGTTGTAGTGACTCAATCATCACTACAACTCAATCGAGTAACTTACTGTTTCTTAATAAGAAACGGTAAGCGACCCGAAAGCGTCTCGGCGCCGATCCGGTTTTGATTTTACTCTAAACTAGTACCCCTTGTAGCTCTTTTTCCTACGAGCCTTATACCACCAACCGGTGGCCAGCACAATAGCTTATCTGGGCCTCAACCGAGGTTATCCAAATAAGAAAGATCGGCGTCCATGTATGTCACCATACATGTCGTTGTAAGTTTCTATAAAGCCGAAAGCCAATGGCTTTAAGCCCAACTACAGCCTACTAACAAGGGGTGTAATTCCTTCGATGTAATTATTAAATTCCATACTAGTCGAGGTGAGGGGGCCAATCTGGATTACCAGTTTCGTGACCCAAGATGCGAACCAGTTACAAGTCGGTTGAACATGTTACCTTACGCCTCAACTTTATCGAACCCTCCTAAATAGGAAGTTTGGTATGTCTAGACTCACAGGAGTTACCCTGCATTGTCTACCCTGAATGGGCGATAAATACGTTACGGACTTTCGGATTCCGTTATTCCGTCACCTCGACACTCCGTTCTCTCCGCAGGCCGCTAAACCTGTAATCGGATACACTTAAGAGTCCCAAGATTTTGCCCGAAGGCTACTCTCTCTAGTTGTTAGGGACTAGGGCAGGATTATGTTTTACCTGCATCATATCATTCCGACATGATTCGCCAAGATGATAGGTTTCACCCCTTTACAGAACCATTTAGCCCTGCAACACGCTACCACACGTATCTCTTGCACCTTATCCGAGACTGGTTATTCTCAGATTGTTCAGTCACCTAACAGCATAGCGTCCACCCAGAGGTGGTACTGTAGTGATTGCCAAGGACCGAAGTCCTATCCTCACCTAGTTTGTAAATAAAAATAAGAGGGAACCATATTGCCTATATGCCTTCCCTCTCATTACTATTACGTCAACAAAAATACCGGTATTGGTTAATTATGGTCTATCCAGATAATATGTTCTGGATCAGAGTATCTAACCCCGGTTATATCGGCCTTAGTCTTAAACATGCACACTGGATAAGTATATGTATTACAAATCCTAGGTGAAGATATCACCAAAACCCCTTCTTCCAAAGAATCAATCCATTGTTGATCTTGTGGGTTGGGAACATGAACCATTTCAGAAAATCTCACCTTGTAAATTACTTCTGGTGGGACATCTTTTGGTTCGTTTTGGTGGACTAATACCACTCTTGCTGAGAGCTCAAACTCTTCTGCAGGATAGGATTTACCATCAGCAGTGATGATTTCCTTTCCTGTAGTGTTAATAAATTTCAAGCCCTTATAGTCATGTATAGTATATTCTCTATCCATAGTTCTCTAGTTGGATCGTTTTAGATCAATGATTCTCCTGCTGATACATACAACCTTGCAGTACAGGCTTCACAATGATATTCGACACATAAGATGAAGTCCTTGAACACATTCTGGCCTGTTTCAGTCCAGTTATGCTTACAGTTTTTGACTATCTCATCTTTTCCGTTATCGATTGCTAATATTCTTACCATTTTACTCTCCTAGTACTAATACGTACCCATTAGTCTCTCCTTTCGGTTGTAGGCGTGTAGCTACGCCTCGTTGTTCAGTCATAAGACCTACACTAATGGAACACCCGCTGGGATTCGAACCCAGATCGCCGAGACATCACTAGCGTAGTACACCCAACCGGGGACAGGCTCGTCAGCCCATAAGCTAGCTAGAATTTCGGAGTGATACCGTTACACCACAGGCGTATTAGTGGCGGGCGATAGAGGATTCGAACCCCTGTTTTCGGCTTAGAAGGCCGAAGTGATATCCAAGCTACACTAATCGCCCTTGTAACTTGGTTGATTCATTCGGTATTTAACCGTTCAAATCTGGTAGGAAGTGCGGAACGACAGCCCGCAACTCTTCCCCGTCTGATAATTACACCTCCTTCATTCAACGGTTTCAAGCCGTCAACAAGAGGTAACCCGCCATGCGGGGACATCCGGGTCAAATAGCAAACCAGCATCTTCTGTGCATAAGCCGTCATCTTGCTCCCCTCTTGTTGCGGTTCACTGCTCGATTTCGTTTTACTTACACACATGGCACTAAAGTGCATCGCTGTGTCTTGTGCTCTATTTACTACTCTTCCTAGTTAATCAGGAATTTTTGCATCGTCTGCATGTAGTTCTCGTGTTTCCATGAACACACTCACCCACGCAGTCTTTGCAGTGGTATCGTTGTCTGTTGTGTTCACAAATTTGACTACCTCCGCATTCTTTGCAGAAGACTCGCACTCTGTTGTGTTCACAAATAGAAGCTCCTCCACATTCTTTGCATTGGCTTCGTACTCTGTTGTGTTCACAAATAGAAGTTCCTCCGCAGTCTTTGCATTTGCTTCGTTGTCTGTTGTGTTCACAAATATGTCCACCTCCGCAGTCTTTGCATTTGCTTCGCATTCTGTTGTGTTCACAAATTTGACTACCTCCGCATTCTTTGCATTGGTTTCGTCGTATATTGTGTTTACAAATACCAGCACCTCCGCATTCTTTGCATCTGTGCCGTACTTGATTGTGTTTACAACGAAGTATCTTTCCATCCCATATTCCTGTTACACCTCGTAGTGAGGTGTATACTTCACCGATTACTCGGTCTTTGGGTTTTACAAACCCAGTGTGATTAAGTCGTTTCCATAACGGTTCGTCACTCATCTAGTTGTTGACTAAGTTAGCCAAACTCACTTTAGCAACCAATCACACGAGTTTCCTCGTGCACTATACAAAACGTAAGTGTTTTGGGTTCTGTCATAGTGAGCGAAGATTAAAGATCCGAAGGTGGATGATCCACCCTCAACGCTTACTATACCGAAGTAAGCACTAACTACTGCATGAAACAGTGGTGTTAGCCCAGTAACATATACGACGATATCTCCGTCCCACAATTCCGTCTGCAAGTATTCCATTGCGACTTCAAAGTGCGATTTGATATCTAGAGGATTCTCCACGGTTTCTCCCCAGATTGAGTCTGTTACTTCTTCACCAGTAATAGGTGATATAATCTCATGTCTTCCTTTTGTTAATGATATTTCTCTCATCTAGTTAATCAGGAATTTTTGCATCGTCGACAGGTAGTTCGTGTGTTTCCATGAACACATTCACCCACGCATTCTTTGCAGCGGTATCTTCGTCTATTGTGTTCACAAATAGAACCTCCTCCGCATTCTTTGCAGAGGCTTCGTTCCCTGTTGTGTTCACAAATAGAACCTCCTCCGCATTCTTTGCATTTGCTTCGTTGTCTATTGTGTTCACAAATAGAACCTCCTCCGCATTCTTTGCAGTAGCTTCGTTGTCTATTGTGTTCACAAATATGTCCACCTCCGCATTCTTTGCAGTTGCTTCGTAGTCTGTTGTGTTCACAAATTTGACTACCTCCACATTCTTTGCATTTGCTTCGTTGTCTATTGTGTTCACAAATATGTCCACCTCCGCATTCTTTGCAGGAGCTTCGTATTCTGTTGTGTTTACAAATTTGACTACCTCCGCATTCTTTGCAGTTGCTTCGTATTCTGTTGTGTTTACAAATAGAAGTTCCTCCGCAGTCTTTGCATTGGCTTGGTTGTCTATTGTGTTTACAACGAAGCTTCTTTCCATCCCATATTCCTGTTACACCTTTCTGTGAGGTGTATACTTCACCGATTACTCGGTTAACTGGCTTAACAAAGCCAGTGTGATTAAGTCGTTTCCATAACGGTTCGTCACTCATCTAGTTGGGATTAACACCCTATGGCTCTATCAAGCATCAACTGGATATAAAAATAAGCTTCTATATCATCAGCATGCACTTTGTATTTCCAACCGTTATGTAGTACGATTAGATATTCTTTAGAATCACCATATAGGCCAAATTTTACATCGTCATCCCATTCGTCAGTGTTTATTTTGACTGTTTCTCCGATGTTAAGATTCACAGCAGTTATTTCCATCGTCAAGCCTCCAAGTACTCTTCGTAGATGTATTCGTCTGTTTCTATCCTAATTTTTAAATTATTTTCTCCCATAATTCTCTAGTTGAACTCAACGTTCTGGGGCCACAACAGATAACCGAAGTTAACTGAAGGGCGTCTGCATATGAGAGCGCACTCCCATATGGTCTAAAAAAACCCAATATTGGGTTGTCTTGCTAGTGCTTAACTAGCTTTAGAACGACAGCTCAGAGATTCGCCCTGCTTCATCACACTGCTGCTTGATAGCAAGCAGAGGATTATGCACACGGCAAACCCAAGCATATTGCTTTTTCGACAAGTTCTCGCCATGGGGCCACTCGATGGTGTCCCACTCTGGCATAAGCCCGTCAGAGTCCACAAGATCGCTCAGTTGACTGAGGAGCCATTCGTATCCAGCCAATCCCTTGACTTTCTCGCATTGCTCTGCCATCATGTGAGCGTTCATGTGTTCTGCAACAAGGTAGTTCACCATCCGAGCTTCGGGGTGAGCTTCCTTGTGCATCTCTGCCGACTTCTTGTCATGACCGAAAGCGGTTGACTGGGGGGTTCCATCCTCCCAGACCTTTTTCGGGCTGTCTTTCTTTGTGTCCAGTTTCCCAAGATCACTCCAATAAATGGAGAGTTCAAGGGTTCTGTACGCAGCTTCTTCAAGGAATCGCCCGTAAAAGCGAAGAGCCCAAAGCATCAAGATGACATGGTTGTATAACCAGCCTTCTAAATGATGTTCGTTGTTTTGATACACCTTCAAGCACTCCATTTGTTGTGGAGTTGGCTCGAAAACGGTATACTTTGCAGCATCATTGATAGCTGCAACAATCGTTTCATCGTTGCTTGGTTCTGTTTCCGCTACAGGAAGACAAAGTTCTGACTTTTCCTCCCCTGCGAACAATTCCTTTCCTGCATTCATTTTAATTGTTATTTTGTTTATCATATTTTAATCTCCTTTCTAGTAATGGTATACTTAGTCCCATAGGAACCTTACAAACAGGCTGGCTCTTTCGTACCAAATATCTTTATCGACATCTTCCTTATTGTATTCGTCTACTAAAACAGTTAAAGCCTTTTTAGTATCCAAAAGGTATATCAAAGTACCATCTTCCATATGATGATCGTATATAGCAAACCCGTAGTTGTTGTTTAGAATATCTATATCTGCTACAACCGGGTCGCTATTCGTTTCTCCTTTGTTTACTTTCTCAAGAAATTGTTCGATAACTTGGTAAAGCATTATATGCACTAGGTCTTTGATATTATACCATTTAATGTTGGTTTCAAATCTTACGTAGTTTTCACTCATATTTGTCTCCTAGTTGAGATCCCGATTAATATTCGAAGTCCCTTATTTGCCTTTCAATGACCTCAAGCGGTACACCATGCTTGTTACGGCTATGGTAAACCTCGGCCTTGTCTGGATCGAATGGTACGACAACTCTTTCAACTTCATAATCTTCTAGCTTAGCTAGAAACTCATAGTTTTCGAATTCCCACTTTTGTGTGTTGGTATTGTCAATAACAACTAGTGGTTCGTCCATTACTTTAATCGCATGTATGAATTGCCACCAACAGAATTGGTGTGCCTTAGCTAAAAGATACGGTTGAAACTCCTCTTCGTAAGAGGTTTGATTCAACATAGCTAACTCTTCGAAGTAGCGATCTGCAGAGCAGATAACTCCTTCGGGATAGTTTTCTTTAACATATGTACTTTTACCAGCTCCTGACGGGCCACTCATAATAATCAATTTTTTACTCATGCTAGTTGGAGTTGGTTGTTTATAACAACTCTATCATCAAAGTGATGGGCTAGGGTCACCAGAGTCCTTTCGGTGTTTCTGGTATCGTCCAGCGTTCCAACCTCTCTTTCGACGAGCCGCACGCTTTTCAGACGCTAGCTTGTTGCGACGGCGTATTTCAGCCATTCGCTTCTCATGAAAGATTCGGAACTTTTCCATTTGAGCTTCATAGGTAGGAGCCTGCTCATTACAAGCAGTCCAGTCAGAGATACCAACAAGGTGTTCTTCCTCGGTGGTTTCAATTTCTTTCTTTCCTATACTTCGAAGCAATGTTTTGCCTCCACATTTACCCTTGTGCCAAAGTTTACCGTTCTTATCAACAGCCCAGTGGTGGGTTTTGAACCCCTCCTTACTCGCAAAGTGCGAGCGGTTGTTGGCATTACAGTTACCGACACAAATGTGGCGGCTTACTTCAGTATCACTTAGATCTACTTTTTTATTTGTCCATTTCATATTTTACAACTCCTCGGGCGTTAGCCCGTTTCTGGTTTTTGATTCGGTACACGAACCAAAAAATTAAGGCATCAACAGTTTCCTGCTGATGCCTTATTGCATAGTTGGTGTTTCCTAACCACGACATTCTTTCTGTCGTAACCAACTTGGTTTGTATTTGCGATTTTGAATCGCTTAATTCTTCCCTCCCTCCGTACACTCGCTTAAGTCTTATTCGAATTCGACTTTAGGTCTGTGCAACTCCACCGGTTAACTACTGTGCTTTACTGATTCACCATCAGCAAGAGATGTCCGGCAACAGAGCTCTTAACACAGTTATCTTTTGATTTCCATACTTAGTTTGGATGATAAGTCCTTACAAAGTATCGAGACTCTACTTCAGCATATACTACTATAGGTGTCTAATCTATAGTTCTAGCCTCTCATCGGGAAGACGAGTGTTGGGTTGAGTTTCCGACTCAACCAGATCCGTCTTGGTTATTCCCCTCAAGGCAGCCTCGTAGAAGGCAATCTTGTTTGTACTCAAATGTACTAGTGTGGGTTTCCCCACTGCCAGATTCCCCCGTTACTTGCTTCTGGAATACTTATCCTCTGTTTAGAAAACGTTTCTGTTAAGCCTACGACATACTGTCTACGGCGCAATCCTGTACTTTGTTCTCATGTCCTACGATAGCGAGAGTTCCACTCGCCCACGATCAGTCGGTTACTATTGTTCACCGAATCGTAATCTTAGCTAACCCCAACCGGGGCGCATATCATTGAATGTTCTTCCGCTCACGTTCACGCAGCTTGCGCTGTGGCGTTATGGTAGCTCGGTTTGTTTAGGCGATTAGTTACGTATCCGAGCCCGTAACCCGCCCATGTGTCTGGTATAATTTTCATTATGTTGTACTCAAATGTACTTGTCAGAGGAGCCCTTCCGCTCTCCTCACTTAAGCAACGTTAAACATAAGTGTCACTTAGCTCCTATTTTCTTCTTCTAGCGTCCCCTGTGAAGTTCTTCTAGAATCTGTCCATATTTGTTCAGTTCAGCTTATATCGGTTTCTCCATTGATAAATCAATACAAGTAAGCTTATGGGTAAGGTTTGCGGCCTTAGTCCATAACATACCATCCGTTACTCTCCGTTGGCGTCTTTTGACACTCTTCGCCTCCCCTGAGTGGGTTTATCAGTTTCCTTCTGGGGTTTTCCGCTTTCCCTGCGTGATTTGCAGTTTACTCTGGATTTACAGTTTCTTCTGGATTTGTAGGCTTACTCTCCCGATTGCCGAAGCGCTTAGGTTCGTAAGCAGCACTTTACTGTACTGATTTACCCTAGTTTTCTCTAGCTTTACAGTTTTGTCTGGATTTACAGTTTTTCTTCTGAACTCCCACCTTTCACTAACATACGCTACTGAGTGTTCATCTGGTACCATTTCACGCATGGTTACGTCGAGAGGTCCCTCCAGTCCCTAATCTACCTAATCCACTGAACGAATTGTCAGCTTCAATCGTTGGTAGCAAATCTCGAATGTACTCTGTACTGGTTAAGTCATGTGTTAAGATAACTAACTACTGGGTGAGCTTCCTCGCATGAACACGCCGCCAGCTCGATCTGATACGGACGCTATATGTTCAGCGTACAAGTTCTTATTGTAGTCACCCTTCTGTTTTTCAACTTGCATTACTATACGACCATTCTTCGCCGTGTTTCCACGGGAGTTACACCTTTTAATTTAGGTCTCAAGCAATTAGTTATCCACACAACTCGGTGCGATTTTGAGTTTAATTTTAATTGAGGGCTTTCCTCAGAGTTATGAAGTCTTGCGACAACGACAGTCACCCTTTTACGGTTTACCTATCAACTCCAAGTGCCACCCTCGGCATCTTGTGATGCCTTATCACTGGTGAGAAAGGGTTGTGTTTTCAGGATTACTTTACACATCAACGCTTTCGCTATTGCTGATGATTCGGTTAGGCAATCCCCCTTTCTCATACGCCTGATAAGAGTTATCAGACGATTTGGTTTGTTTTGGTTGTCTTCTCTGTTTTGCTCTTCACCTGCAATCGCAGTGTACTGCGATCACATTGGTCGGTCTAATTCCAAAGAGGGTTATCCCCTTTGACTCCTCTTAAGAGGACTTCAATCCGACGGCTTGTTTTTCTTCCTACCGGTTTCAAGCACAGTCGATTACTTCGAGGGAGACTAGAATTTCACTGCCCATGTTTAGGTCTTACGCTTCTTTCACCTCTTTAAGCTTATAATTAGCTGAGTAATCAACTTCGCAGTCCATACTGCTTCCCGGCTGGCACTTAGGCCATTTGTATTTTGTAACTTATTTCTATGTTCTTATAGAGCATAGTATCGGGTAGTTAGCCCGAATCTGGTGAGAAAGGGGCAGAATCCTAGGTGAACTACTCGCCACTCTTGGTTTTCGTGTTAAGGGTATCGCCCTCCTTCTCATTACTATAACGTTACCAGATATACCGGTATCGCTGCATTATACTCAAATGCTGGGGGCCACACAGAAGACCGAAGTAGACTGTGTGGCGTCATGTCCTTGCGGACGGTAAGGTAAATTGAAATGTTACTCAAAGAGTTTCAAGAAACTCTTGATACTTTGCAGCCCACCAAGCATCCTTAGCAATTACTGCTTCACCTTCAGGAAATCTTCCTTCGATGACATCTCTTGCATAATTGACAGCATAGTAAGCACTCGTAGCAATCGCTGCTTCACCTTCAGGAAATCTTCCTTTGATGAAGCCAGCATACAGATAAGAATACTCAGCATTCGCAGCAATTACTGCCTCAAGTTCAGGGTCAACCCTTCCCTTGACGTCAATTCTTGCGTGCCAGTAAGCACGTTTTGCACTCTTGGTAAACAAGATATTGCTCCTAAGTCGTTTCATCATTTCAATTCTTAATTTATGGTTATCACTTTCGTTTTTCATATTTTTAACCTCTTTTTGAACTCAATGTTCTGGTATCACGGGGAAGCGCACTTCCCCGCAACACGAATTATCATTAGAGCCTCAGTTCTAATGATGATGGCTTTACTGTGCACATAACTGTGTCAGTTTCTGGATGCTTACACCCAGTGTATCTTCAAGCATATTTTTAGCGTGTCGAACTGCTTGCTTTTCACGTTCCCAACTTTCCCAGCCGGGATAGAAGGTCGGAGTAGCAAATAGTTTCGCTGCCATCATTGCTTGTAATTTAATCATCTCTACTAAGCCGTTGCTTAGTATCTCATGCTTTTGGTTTTCATTACTCATTGTAATTCCTCTGGTAAAAGGTCTTTTATTTGTTCCTTTTGAACTCAATGTTCTGGTAAGATCTGACAAATCTTTTCTGAAAGGGTGAGAGCCTGATGCCCCCACCCATAATTAAACAAAAATCCCTTTACTTGCGGTTTCCGTAAATGTCATGTTTGCCATTACGCCAAACCACTTTTTGCTTCCATCCAAAGAATTTTTTAATTTCCTTGTTTCTGAATAGGGGTATTGTGCAACTTGGGAATTCGTCGTGATGTGCATCACGATGAATATCGTGCATAATGCTCCAAACCCACTTGTTCATATCGCCCCATGCCTTAGATGGCTGACCTCCGTATCCATCTTCAACATCGGTAAACACATAATTTACAAATTTCACGAATTTGTAAATGAACCGTTGATTTACAGGTTTCATTATGGAAAGGTCAAAAGGGTTCTTTTTTGCCTTGTTTTTCATCTTTACATATTGTTTCTTTGTCATTCTATTGTTTTGGATAAAGTGACTACGCATTTCATAATATAGAGCCACTATTACCGCTAATTTTTCTTTTTTATTCATATTTATACCTCATAAGAAGAAAGACTATGTCCTCCTTCTCATTACTATAACGTAACAAAAGATACCGGTATCAGTCATTATTTATTCTGACCCACTTAGGTGACTCTAAAGATCCTTCTTCTTTGGATTCACCAAAAGACCAGAAGCTTTCAGTAGCGTTGCTACCGACTCGCCTTAGTTTGTCTACCATGATAAAATCGGGGTTCTTTCTAAGGTAAGCCCCCAATCTAGGAGAAGATATCCCGTCTTTAGTATTGGAGTTAATCCAATCCTTTAGTTGTGAAAACGATACTCTCTCGATATTTTGTTCCTTGAATGATATGAATGCTTTTTCGATTCTATTCATCACTCTCTTACTTACTTTCAATTTGATCCCTCCTCTTTTTTTAGTCTAGTAACTAAGTACTCTTTGATAACTCTATCAGCTGTTTGCCAAAAAGCCTCATTATCTAATGAAGCTCTTTGGAACAACAAAAGAGTTTCTTTGCTAATACGCTGTGTAGTCCACTTGCTACCAGAACTGTCTGACACATTACTAGCCAGTTGTATATCCCTCTTAAGGGTTCTTGTATAAACTAAGTCAAAACCCCTGTCTAAACAGTATTGCCTAAATACCCGAAGAATGCTGGGAGTTTCATGAAGACCTACACAGTAGACCTCACACTTTCTATCGACGCTATGACAGAAGAATCAGCAGAAAACAAGTTAGATGCTTTCTTATCTGCACTTGACCTAAAGAAAAACGACAAAATCGACTTAGTCGAATGCGGGGAGCTTCTAGAAGGCGATGCCTCTGAAGATGACGATGATGACGAAGACTGGGGAGATTTCGATGACGATATCGACTGGGATGACGAAGAAGAAGAGAAACCCGCACCGAAATCTAAGAAAGCAAAAATGCCTTCTAAAAATGAAGTCGAAGAAGACGAAGGAGATGTCTCAGACGATGAAGACGATTCGGTAGACGAGCAAGAAGACGAATTAGATAGCTTACTTAAGTCAATAAATGCAGATACTTCAGATGATGATGAATCAGATGATGATGATTCAGATGATGATGATGATTCAGATGATGATGAATCAGATGATGATGATGACTGGGAAGATTGGGAATAGACTTTTCAAGTAAGCCCTGCTAACGAAGTGTGAGCAGCATGGATTTAGGACTTATGCCGAAGCACACTTTGCTTAGTGATAGGCAAGCCAAGCAAGAGCTAAAGTCACTAAATATAGACTACGAGAGGCTACCATTAATATCTTATGCAGATGCTGCCATACAGTATTTGATACAACAAGGATTTGATGTCTCAATAGGAGATGTAGTAAAAATAACTAGGCGATCAGATACAGTAGGAGAAGCTTTCTATTATAGGAAAGTGGTGTTATGATTCTAAACATCTATACTGACGCATCTACTTTAGTCCATGACGATAACTTATCGGGAGTAGGGGTTGTAGTTACAATAGATGGTGAAATATTCAAAACGATAGGACAACACGTCGGTTACATGAATATTATAGATGCTGAACTAATAGCAATGGTAATAGGACTTAAGGAAGCAGAAGATGTATGCTCTGCATCACAAGAGCCTGTTACTTTGATTAGAATCATATCTGACTGTATGTCTGCTCTGGACTTAGCAACGGGAGAAGGAACCACTAAAAGCGATCTAACATGGCAAATACTAGACAAAATAGATGATTTATGCAACAGAACCGATACTCCTGTCGAATTTCAATGGGTGAAAGCACATAATGGTAATCAATACAACGAAATTGCAGATAGCCTAGCATATGAGCACGCACATAACTAGGCTTATCACGATGTGACACATGGGGGTGACAATGGCGATGGAGGTTAGCTATTTTTACTGGTATGCAAAGTTAGAAGACTTTGACGAGCTAGGTAACCTCGAAATAGATATTTCTGGTGGTAGATCAAGGCATAGATGGGTGCCGACTTCAAAGCAAGATGCCGTTCTTTTCTTAAAAAACCACGAAGATGCAGAAGGGCTTAGAAAAGCTTCTGAGAGTTATGTCTTAGTGTCAATAACATTGGCAGAACCAATCGCAGATCTTTCTGGTGACTACCCAGATTCAGTAGTTGCTGGCTTATCCGGTGCTATAATACGAACCCCATTCAAATATAGCCTCCCTAAAAAACCTTCAAAACGACAGCTAGAAAGGGGTATAGAACTACCCAGTGTTAGTTACAAACAGTCATCAGTTGTAGAAACTTACAAGCCTAAACAGTTTTCTTCACTACAAATGGGCTTACTTACTGAAGATGAAATAAGAGCGATGTCAGCAGTTGAAGTAATAGCTGCTGGAGCATTCCAAGACAACGAGGCATTTGAGGATCAAACGCCCATAAAGAACGGAGTTCATGACTTGAAGATGGGAACCCTAGACCAAGACATACCATGTGAAACTTGTGGACTTAGATATGACGAACAGGCGGGAGCTAACGGCTGCTTAGGCCACTTTGGGCACATTAACCTCACCGTGCCGGTGCCAAAGCTACAATACTTAGGAATAAGCGGCTATGAAGCACCACTAACTTATCCTATACTGTTTACACTAAACACCGTATGTCACAACTGCTCTAGAATAATGCTACCACAGGGGCCTCTAGATGCACTAAAAGACAGAATTATGTCAGTGTTTGACAACAATAAGAGAAACCACGATGGGCATGTAAGTGTAAGGAACAAAACTATGGGTCTATTCAAGACTTATCACAAATCAGAAAGACTTTCGTGCCCACATTGTCAATCTTACTCACCAGAATTTAGATTTAACCACGGGACTGCAGAGTTTTACACTAAAGAGCCAGATCAGCGTTATGAAAATAGTGCAAGAATGATAGATTACGAAATAGTTCACGAAATATTCAAGAAAATAAAAGATGATGACGTATTTTACTTGGGGTTAGATCCAACAATTGCTCGTCCAGAAGACATGTTCTTTTCACTAATGCCGGTAGCACCAAACATAGCGAGACCACCAAGAACCCTGCCGGGTAAGAAGATAAAAGAACTTGATGACTTAACTAAGTTATATCAAGATGTAGTACAAGCCAACGAAAACTTATTCGACATTAGGCTAAAAGCAGGAAATCCAAGAGCAGCTACTAAGTTCCTGTATCTATCAGTCTCAAGAGTATATGACAATAGAAATAGGAAGATAGGGTCTGGTGGTACTTCACAAGAAAGAGGATATGGCGGTTCTGTTAGAAATGTTTCTTTCAAAGGAATTAAAAACAGATTAGAAGGAAAGCGAGGAAGATTTAGAAACAACTTACAGTCAAAGTATGTGGAACAAGTAGGGTATTCAACCATTACACCTAATGCTGACTTATCTATAGACGAAGTAGGAGTTCCAAGAAAAATGGCTATGAAAGCCACAATAGGCGAAATAGTTACCAAAGAAAACATAGAGAGGCTCAGAGAAATGTGCCTACGAGGACCTCATGAGTACCCGGGAGCTACTCACATAATCTTAGATGGTAATAAATTAAACAAATCAAAAGAAAATACAAAGGTCACATGGGAGCAAACATATGGAGTGATTACACTTGAGAGGCTAAATAAGTATCTAAAAGAAGGGGCGATGGTTATGCGTCACATTATCGATGGAGATATCGGCCTGTTTAATCGAGCACCATCTCTACACAGACAATCTGTGCTAGGAATGAGAGCAAAAATACTAGAATCTAACTCTTTAGCTATGAACCCTACAATTTGTATCCCATTCAACGCAGATTATGACGGAGACGCTATGAAGCTTCACTTTGTACAAAGTGAAGAAGCCAAAGCAGATGCCAAAAAGTGGCTAATGTTAGATAGAAATATCATACATGCTAGGTATGGAAAGCTTACTGTTGCTACAGATCAAGACCAAACTAGTGGCCTTTACTTACTAACCCACACTGACAAAAGAAGAAAAAACGAATGGAACCCATCGACAGGGCTCGGCTTTACAGACGAAGGAGTGCCTTACTTTGACAAGAGACTGGCTGTCCAAGCATACAAGTATGTTTACAGCGAAATTAGAGACGAAGATACTCTAAAAGATAAGTACAAGCAGTACAAAAAAGCAACAAAAGAAAAACCAGAACCATATGAACAATGGATAGTACATAATAAGTATAGACGAGTAGAATCTCTACCTAGTCCAGATTATAAAACTCCTAATGGAAAGCCTGCTTATACAGGTAGAGCTATATTTAGTCATTTATTTACAGTGCTAGATGCAGAATACGTTTCGGCAACATTCAAAGGCAACACACCTGCAGTAGACGAAGAAGGAAATATACTCAGAGAACAAAAAGGACCTCTTTTGTTAGACCCCAGTCAAAACAAGACTAAGAAAATAAAAGAAAGAATCATAGTATACAAAGGAAAGCTACTTCAAGGGACTCTCGAAAAAGATTCTTTCGGTGAAGGAGGGTCTTCTTTAGCTCCACCGTTTATCTATCACGAAGGATATAACAAGGGAATCACTAAACTAAACGAGTTCATCGAAATGGCTACCAGACTTGGGTACGCAGGGCATCACGTAGTAGGATACACTATGGGGTTGACTGATGTAAACATATATGGAGAAAAAGCCACTGGAACACTCAATGCACTATACGATCAATACTCACAAAAAATAACAGAAGTAACTCAGTCGTACTTTGATAAAGATTACATGAAGTTTGCAGAAACTGATTCAGAAAAAATTGTAGCAATAACATCTCCGGGTGACTTCATCGAAGAAAAAATCGTCGATCTCGCTGGTGAATACGAAGATAGGATTCTTGAGCCAATCGAAGATGAGCAAGGCTCTGGTAATCCTATGCAAATAGCAGTACGATCAAAAGCCCGTGGTAAAGACCAAAATGTTAGGCAAATGGGCGGTTCGTTTGGGATTGTATTAGTTGGTGGAAAGCGTATTGTTCACGGTGTAGAACCTTACAGAGCTCTGGCACACTTCCCGAGAGGAGATAATCACCCAAAGTACACAGGATTTGTCAAATCTGGTTACGCTAAAGGTATGGAACCCACTGAGTACTGGCAGACATCATCTGCAGGTAGAAGATCAGCTGTGGAGTCCGGTCAAGGAAATATCTCCAAATCTGGTTATCTAGAAAGAAAAATGATCAAAGCTCTAGAACCGCTAGTTGTAAATGAGAAAAAACAGGTAGTAAACGTTAGAACGGGGAGAATAGTAAGCCCCTTAGTTGGAGATGACGGCTTAGCTCCATACCATATTAGGGGAAGTCATGAAGATACTAACTCTAGCGGTCTGATAATTACTACTCAACCACTATTGCTTGAGTATGAGTGTAAGCATGGGCTGCCTCTAGAGAGTGTACACACAGAAAGCTATCCAGCTCACAAGTGTGACAAGTGCTCAAAAGATAGCGACTTTAGTAAATTTGAAGATGAGCTGAGCAAGCTAGATGGATTTTCAGTGCCAATTACTACGCAAAACCACATCAAAGCAAAAATAGCGGGCAGGGAAGTAGATGCAGCTACCCTCAGAAAGATGGCAAAGTCACTACACGCTTTCTATCAAGAATCGATTTGTCGAACAGGTGAAGCAATTGGTGCAACTGCCGGAGGCTGTTTGGGTGAGCCAGCTACTCAAGCAGCACTTCGTACTTTCCACTTTGCTGGTAAGATGTCATTTCAAGGATCAGTAGATAGACTAAAACAGATGCTAGAAACACCTAACGCTCAGGCAGGCTTGTATAACGCCAGAACAGAGTTTAATCTGAAGCCAGAATTTAATACCCCAGATATAGCTAAGAAAATAGCATCCGTTTGTCGAAAAATTACTATGAACCAAATAGTAGACTATATTGGTATAGATCCTAATCAGATGAGACTAAAAGTCATGTTCAAGACAGAAAACCTAGCCCCTCTTATGCTAGGTAAGTCTCAAGCTGTAGTGTTAGGGCAGGTAAGAAATGCTCTAGACAAAAAGGGTGCAGGTATTGGGCCATATGAAATACAAACAGAAAACTTCCAATTTACTAATGGGATCTCCATAAAGCTACTAAGTAATCAAAAAGAATCTCTACTGAGAGCAAAAGAGTCTATTATGTCAGCAGTAGTTTCTGGTATAACAAATGCAGAACTGGTAATTGTCACAAAAGATAACGGTTTAGATATCAGAGACTCTGATAGCTCTTCTTTAAACAATATAGTAAAGCAGCTAAGCGATTACATAGACTTTAGCACATTCAAAACAAACAATCTAGATTGGATATACAAAAACTATGGCTTGGAAGCTATGCTAAATCAATTCTGTAATGAGCTATCTGTACAGATGAATGGCGAAAACTTTGGGGGAGGCGGTGTAGGTGAGTACGACGTTAGATACATTAGAACTATCGCTGATTTGATGGGAGAAGAGGGAGTGCCAAAGGGTCTAGGACCACACGGGTTGGGAAGCAAATCTAACTACTCGTTCTTATCTGCCGCATCACTAGAAAATGTACCAGATGCTATGCGTGGCAGCTCTCTCATGGGTAACAAAGATAATTTGGATGGCCCTGCAGAAGCAATCGTTTCTGGATCGACCCCAGCTATCGGAGATTTTTCTCCCACATACGATTAAAGTGAGTTTCAAATCTTCTATAAGCTTCTAAGTAGCACTCCTGCAAGAAAATGACATCTGTTGATCTATAGATTGTCAAGAAAAGCTTCTGTGCGTCCTCCCAATCTGAGTATTTTTTGTCTTTAATACAAACGAAACCCTTCTTGAGATACTTATAGATCGAATTCACTACGACCTTTCTATGCCAACGGTAGTGACAGACCCTGCAACCATACAATACATATGTGGTTTCATGTAGTTTAGTCGGCCTATGCAATATAAGCTGACAAACGCCACACTTATCGCATCGCTCCCAGTGATCTTTACGAGGTCGGGTCATTGGAAATCACTTATGTCTAATGTCTTTCCTTCGTACTTTTTCTTAGGGCGTAGCATGTTATTGTCTAATCCTATGCCGTACATAATGTGGTCTAACTTGCTTATGATGTTCTTTTCGATGATCAAGTCGATATCTAGCTCATAGTTTTTAATTTGAGCTAAGTCATGGAAAGCTACGTAGCCCCCTTCTGGTATCCAGCTAGGACCCTCTTTCACAAAAGTGTATGAGAAAGACTCACCACGGTCTAAAGTAGGGTATGTGTCATCAGCAAGCACGATGTTATGCCACGCAGCTGCACGCTGAACACCATCTGGGTTAGCATAGCATCTATCTGTATCATCATAAGCTCCCGGCTTAGCACTTTCGTTTGTTGCACCAGCTAAGTAATGAGACTCTACACCCTGCCATCTAAAGCATTTACAGGCTTTTTCGCCGTTCCAAAATGGTCTCTTTGACTCACAAAGAACGTGGTGTTTTTCTAAACGCTTACCGTCTACTCGTTCTATAAGCTTCTTGTCGAAGTTTGTTAGCCATTTTCCGAGTCTAGCTCTAGCTATGAGCTCGTCTGCGACTATTTTTCCAGCTCGTACATCAGAAATCTTTTGAGTTATGTATTCTAGAACCTTCTCGGGCGTCTCATTATCCCAAATCATCTTCATAGATTCGATTTGGATCTCTCTACCTATAGGAGCAGTGTTAGTGTGCTTTGCCTCAAGACCCTGCATCTTGATTCTGGAGTCCACTGGTTTATTTCCTATGTCGAAGGGAGTTTCACCTGTGTCTGGCTTCCACACGATTCTCCCTGCGTATCTGTTGCGTCGAGGTAGGTAAAACCTGTCCATGATTAACTCAGCCTCAACAATCACTGCATCGGACTTCAATTCTTTCTGACAAATTTCAGTAAGAGTTTCTCCCAATTGCTCAGCAATTTCTGCACACTGGTAAACATCTAAATCATCGCCGAGTTTGACGAAAATCGAGTCAGTATGCCCGTAAATTACCGGATAGCCTAGCTTTTCACATTCGTCTTTGATACGCATAAGTGCCGTTCTACCACCATAAGTAATGGTTCTAGCGATGTCTATATCTCCCCAAGCGTAGCCGTGGCGACCAAATCCCATCAAACCATAGAAAGTCGCACGTAGGCGCTTCACAGTCTTCTGTGCATCATCCCATTTGCGATAATTATCTGAGCCAACTCCGTCAGTCGTGGCTGCTTCTGCACGCTTTGCCTTGTACTCATCACGAAGAACATCAAGCTCCTTAACACAAGCAGGTAGGATACCTTCTGGTTCTCTTCTAAATCTACAACCGTCGCCAATAATGTCATCATCACGCTCTTCACCGGGATTCACTTTAGTTTCCCAAGAGCAATTGTATGCTACCATCATCGAAGGATATAGACCTGCGAAGTCTAAGATACAGACATTGTTGTGGGCTCCAACCGAATCTAACTCTTCAGGATCCATCACGATAGCACCCTGCAAGTCTTCATCATCGAAGGTTTCTTGCCACCCTGTTTTTTGTATGAACCCTGCCTTTCTCATGAAGTAAGTGCGAGCGTAAGAAGAACCATAGAAGGTAGCGTTAAACTGACACTTAGCTAATTCTTGCAGAGCTTGTTGCCCTTCAATCAAGTTATACTTATCTTCAATGTCTATCATTAGCTCTACGTCACGGTAGTTGTAATACAAGTAATCATCAATCCATTCATCATAGTTAGGATCATAGAAAGCAGGGGCAAAGGGTATAGGATTACCATTTTCATCAAGAATATGCTCACCGTTTTCGTCTCTCTTGTATGCTTTACCTTGATCAAATATCTTTTCACCAACAACACCTAGTTTGTTAGAAGGGAGATTTGCTGACTTTGAGTCTTTGTAAATTCTTTCAAACAGTCTGTCTAACGATATAACTAATCTTCCGATAATCGGCTGAGCAGTCCATCTATACTGATTACCTTTGAATTTCGGTGGCATTGTATATCTTTGACTACCTAAAGAAGAAGGAGATAATCTATCTGCTCCTATACCATTAGATTCTAATCTATAATACAGAGTAGGTAAATCATAGAATCCCATACCCCATGCTAAAATACAGTCTGGATCTACAGTCTCCACGAACCCAACAAACTCTTCGAGCAAGTCCTTTTCATTACTAAAGTAATACACTAGAACCTTATCACCATCAAAGTCCTTTACTTCTGTACCTTGATCAAATGAAGGATGCTGACACCATTGTATTCTCTGTTCACTAAAAGAATCGTATGCACCGATGACATTGATTTCTTGGAAATCTCTGGGGTTTCTTGGGTTATTACACCTAATCGGTCCCTCATCATCATCGTGAAATTGCAGGGCTTCAAGGTCAATGAATAGTTTACGCATCTTATACGAGTTGACTTCTTCGACATTATCAATCAAGTATCTATCTTCATAGGGAACATCCGCTTCAAAGGAAGGCTTTACTCTTCTAGCAAACACTCTAGCTTGCCATGGTTTGTTTAGATACACTTTAGTTAACTCGGTGCCATCAGCAGCTACCTTATCTGTAGGTTCTATTCTATCTATCATCCAACCAACGTTTTTGTGGTCGGGTAACTGCATAGCATAAGCGTATGTAGAAGTATTATCGCCAGCTCCAACCCAGATTTTGCCGTTTTTAGGAACATAACAATATGGTTCAAAGTCAGTGATAGTCTTCTCACAGCGTTTGCCGTCTTCTCTCCATCTAATGTGTATATCATTAGTATCGGACATTTCTCCTCTATAATCTAAGTCGTACAAAGTGTTCACAATCATTTTTTCTCCTCCTTCTTATAGTATCCATCTACGATGTCGAAAAACTTACACCCAGCGTAGCAGTGAATAACACCATCCATTGTGTAGCACAGGTGATCCTCGCCAGTGTCACCGCCTGTTTTGGCACACGATGGACACCTTGTCTGATAAAACCCGTTGCCATCTGGCCCTTTTGGGTTAGGTAAAGACTGTATAAACGCTTCAAACTCGAAGCCCATCTTCTTCATTTTTGCATCCGTCATGGCTTTCATCTTAATTGTAGAAACGGGGAGTCTCCCAGTGTTGTGATACTCCAATATTTCTGTAAGCAACCTTAGTCGCTTTTCACTTCTAAACTTCACATATCCGTTCTCTATGTCTTGATTAGACAAGACAAATCTTGGGTCTTTTTTTAGTCCACCGGCGATTTCTAAGTAATCGGTCCAGTGCATTTTTGGTACTTTGATTCTCATGCACGCTATGCAAGAGATTTTACCTTATGAAACCTTTGTTTACCGTGGGTATCTTAGTCTATTTTTCCCAGAAGTAGCGATTCATCTGTGAGTTTCTAATCACACTAAAGCCTTGCTTTTTCATCCAAAACGCCAAAGCTCTCGGAGACCTTCTCCAAGTGTCTTTTCTTCTATCAACATGGGTTCTCCCAAGCAAATAATTGAATGCACCCTCGGCTGTTAAGCCATCGTGCAAATATGGGTGTTGTAAGAGCATATCGAGCACGACTTTGTCACGCTCATTCTGCTCCTTCGGCACCTTCTTCACCTTCGGTTTCGCTCTCTTTCTTCTTGCCAATGTTGCTAACTGCGTTAATACCGCCACCTACTACCTTTCCTACAGGAGAAGTCACAGCATCTACTGCTGTAGCGGTGGTGTTCTTCACTTTAGCAAACAAGTTTCCCTTTGTAGAAACCTCATCTGCACTACTTTGCAGTATTTCTGGAATATCATCTTCTAGTAGCTGGGATAGAATGATCCATGCTTGAGCTCTAGTAACTGGTGGGTGACCTCCAGCTGAAAGGATTCTTGCTACTATTTCTAATAGCGGGTCATATCCGCTTTTTGCGAAGTGCTGTCTCACTTCGTTTGTCCATGCGTCTTCTATTAGAATGACATCATCAACCATTTTTCTTACAAATCCAACTTGCTTTCCTGAGTAGGTGAAGTACTTCGCCATGGTTAACTCTACTTTTCAGCCGGTACTTAACTGTGACTCATGTTTTGTAGTCTACCATTAATCTTGACTTTTTGTCTTAATCTGATGACGATTTCTCTAGCTTTTGACTCCGGTAGCCTAATCATCAACATAAATACGTCCATAGCATCTCTTTCTCCAAATAATTCTATCAACAACTCTGTGTTATAGGGGTATTCGCTATTGAATTTCGACCACTGAACATACTTTTCATATGCTTCAAAGCCAAATGGGTGGTGCATATTAGCCTCTAGCTTATTCATCGACTCTCGAAGGGCCTTCTTATTCATGATTACACCATATCTTCAGCAGGGGTCGCTTCAATTTCACGGAGCTCTTCTAACACTTTAGCATATATGTTTAGAGTCTTTGCTAGGTCTTTAGCTTCTTCTGGGGTCAATCTTTGAGAGTATATTCCTTTTTTAGTATGTATGCAAATGCTAATAGTACTATATTTCTGGAGTAGTCCTCTAGATTCTTCACAAGATATGCAGTCGCAATCATCTATATCTACCGTGAAAGCAGAAGCTATATTGTCTGGAAAGTCCTTTTCTTCTGTGTATTGATGTCCAAACATTGTTAGAATGCGTTTATGACCTGATTCGTTTCTCAACACAATTCCTCCAACTGTATTCCCTTACCTATTCTTACAAATGCCGGTGGGGGAAGTACAAGATACAGCGATGGTATTGAAATAGACCTAACGCATATTGACATGTCTTCACCAGATCCTTCGAAAGTTAGCATGTACTCATACAGTTTGTACGTTAATAGTATGACAGAAGTACCGTCTGGCATTTCATGAGATTCGTCAAAAGCTATTTCTTCACCAGAACAAATAACCTTGGATAGAGCGAAAAGCCTCTCCATTTCGTCAGTCAATTGGCTAGTCATAAGACTTTGCACGAGATATCGTAAGTATGCTTGGTTAATATGGGTTTCCTTTAATAGTTTAGTACGAAATAAGTAGTTTTTTTACCATCACCTAGGAATTTTTTAACCATATTGAATACTGTTTTTATATCGATTTTGTCCTCTTCGTACATTCCTAACGCTGGGAAGGCGATGTCGTATTTATTGTGTAAGTCCATTTCACGCATACTGCGAAGTGCTTTGGTAATAGCATACAAATCGAATTTACGCCTTACATCACCACGGGCTATCATTAGCCCTACTCTCGATACATCTATCCTATCTAATAGGATAAAATCTCCTCTCTCTAAACCATCTTTCTCTTTGTATTTGTAATAAGAATATGCGTAAGGATAGTCCATAGTACACAAGTCTGTCAAGCTTCTATGTAATGTCAGAGGCTTCTGCATAACCTTTGCATGAAGAGGAAGGATAGCTAAGTCTGCATTTAGCTCACGCATATTAAGAGTAGATTCTACTCGTATCGGCAAACTATAGCCCCCGCAAACTGTCTGTTAGGGTCACCATATACCGTGATTACTTTGTCTCCTAACTGATTGACTAAGTCTTCCATAAAGTATGTTATTTCTTTGCGAGATAGGTTAGTTACAAAGTACTTACACCATCCTTGTTTATGCTTATGTGGCTGGATAGTCACCGTTTTCATATTGAGCATACAAGAAATATCAGCTATCCAGTGGTGATACTTATCCATCATTGGAGTAAAGTCGATCACATTGAGATTTCCTAACTTAATTGGTTTACAAGCCTTTGCTGTCTTTATTACCCTACTTTTGAGCTCACTAAATTGATCTGGAGTTTTGTCTTTCCTAAAGAAGTTCATCCTAAAGTTAACAAAGTCTTCTTTGGGTATATCTGGACACATATCATGGTAAGCAGCATACAGGCAGTGGTCGCCAGCAGCTATCATCCTAGCATGCTTTGTAGGCTCTATGTTTAGCTTGTTGTAAAGCTGCCCAATAGAAGAAGCTTCCCAGTATTCAGTAGGAGGTTTACCATAGCCCGGATCTCCTTCATAGTGGTGATCTATGTAGTCAACACCCATTGAGTACATCTCTTCTTTACTGTAGTCTTTATGTTTGCACTCTATCCACACATCATTTATTTTAGGAGTAGGATAATCTGCAGCGTAGGCTTTTCCTCTAGAAACCCGAAACCCGTCTTTCTGTGCTCTCACTACTTCTTTTCCTTCTGCTAATAGAATGCTTTCTATGTGGTTCATTTCAGTGTCAGAGCCACCAAGAATGAATCTCATTCCTCTTCCCTCGCATGGATCGCATTGGGGTTCTCTCGAATAGCTTCAGCAAAAGCTTCTAGAAGCTTCTGTAGCTTATTCACTCTTCTTCCCCCGTGAGATTCACTTTAAGAATCAGTTCAAGCCACTTCTTACCACCAAAATCGAATGACCCATCGGGGTTAGCTCGGTCTTTAATAGGTGGATGAATGTACGGGTTATCGATCTTCTTCTTACTAAGGCTAACAATGGTGATAGTTTGAACCATACCAGCCGTACCATACTTGACGCTCTCTACGAAGTGCATTATGCCCTCCATGTCATACTTATCCTTGACAAGTACGTTCAGCACCATACCACCAGAGCTACCGTTTATTTCACCGTCTATGAAAGCAATTAAACTCATAGTGACTCCTCCGCTAAGTACCAAAGAGCTACTTCATACCCTGCTGTGCTACAATAACCAACCTTCACGAAGGGTTTAGCACGCAAAAGCATGCTCGCTCTTCTACAAGAAGGGGTATGTAAGTATCCCGAATTAGAAAGTATTGATACTATCTCTTCGGTGCTCATAGGTCTCCTCTCTTCTTTTAGTAGTTCTGCCATCTTTTTCTTTAGTCTTTTGTTGTGTCCTGCCATTTCGCTTCACCTCTCTGGAAGCAACTAGGGCAGACACCATAAAACGATGGATCTCCACACTTAGAGCATGACTTGATACTTTTACTTAGAGGCTCTTGTATGCCCAAAAAGCGTTTTATTCTAGAAAACATATTAGTCCTCCAAAACCGCTTCCCAGTCATATGTTTTTAACTCATTTTCTGTATCGTAGTATACTCCTTGGTAGAATGTTTTTCGTTTTATCATGTCGCCGATTGTTGCCGTACTCCATCTTCTTCTGCTTGATTTAGTCAGAACACCAGCGGTTGTTAAAGATTCTGCTATTCCTGTTAGAGATTCACCCTGTTCGTGAAGCTCGAAAACCATTCTCACTACTTCTGCCTCGGCTTCATTTAGCTTGAGTACGCCTTTGTCTTTGTCATCACCCGTTTCAGCGAATACAGAATCGTACCCGTAAGGTGGTTTTCCTACCCACCTGCCTTCATTCTTGACACCTTGTAGCCCCATGCGGGTTCTCTCTTTAGTTAACTCAACCTCCATTTCAGCAAGTGCAGTAAGTATAGTGTAAATTAATCTCCCATGTATAGACGTAGTATCTATATCATAGTCGATAGCTACGAAGTTTCTACCTATACTATCTAATTGTTTAGCCCATAGTTGAGCATTAGTAGCAGATCTGTGGAAACGGTCAAGCTTGTAAGCAATAACTACATCCCAATCAGCATCCATAAGGCTTTGAAACCCGTCTCTTTCAGTATTCATACCTGTGCCTACATCAGTAAACTCACCAACGATTTCCCATCCTTTCATGTCAGCATACTGTCTGCATCGTCGAAGCTGTTCTTGAACAGAAGACTCTGATTGCTTATCAGTGGAAACTCTTGCGTATAGTGCTGCTTTCATTCTTCATCCTCCAAAGGTTCCCATAACGGTTTTGATAAGTCCAAACATTTGCATGGTTTTTTGAATCTAAGTCCATTTATTTCGTCAGCTACAATCCAACCAGAACCATCACACCTTTTACAATTCATTTTGAAGCCTCCTTTTCCTTTTGCTTCTTCATACAAGGAATACAAACACCATTTCGGTGACTATAAGGGAGCATCGGAAGCATACTATAACACCACCTACATCTCATTGTGAAGCCTCCTTTAATTGCTTCTGCATCAAAATAAACTCCTCATTCCCATACCCTGCTATCATATCAACGCACAAAGCACAGTAGCCATCGCCGGTTTTCTCCTCGATAATATCGGCATAGCCTGTGCATCCTTCTGACCTTTGGTCTTCACAGCGAGGTGCTTCTGGGGGCTCGGGGTGCCATTCGCCACCCTCCATGCAACCTTTGTCGTTGCACTTCCAAGTGTAATAGTCATCACCATAGGCCACAATTTTACCTTCGTCTTTGTCGTCAAAGACATTTTTCTGCCAAATAGCATCACATACCTTGTACAATTCTTTGACAGGAAGCCCACAGCTACACAGGTATTTCATTGTGAAGCCTCCTTGACTCGCTCATAGGCTCCCTTGAGGTTGTTTAGATAAGCAGGGTGGGTCTTTTCAGCCCATTCTAAAAATGCTAACCTTTCTTTATCTAAGTCTTGCTTGCAGCTACAGCATTCACCACAGCTACTACATTCGCCACAAAACGACTCGGCTTCTTCTAAGCTAATACACACAAGGCATCCAGAAAGATCGCAGTTAGAACAGTCGATAACTCCATCATATCCTCCTTCTTCGGTAGCCCCGCATTCTTCGCATGCCTCCTCTAAGGTGCACTTACATGGAGCCGTAGATAATACAATCCAGCCACAGCAATCGCACTCAACAAGAAAGTCTTCTGTCACTCTTCCTCCTCCATATCCCACATATCTACATCGCCGTTCTTTTGCAGAATGGGTTCAATTTTACCAAACAGGAATTTGTCAATTTCCTTGGCTAACCAATTGGGCATTTCTGCTATGTAGTGGTCTTTTCCGTCAGTTGTAGTCGCCACTATTGTCCATGCTATTATTCTGTAATGTTCGTTATCTTCGTAAAGCTCTTCAAAATTGTTTAGCATTCTGGCCACACATGTGTCACATTCTAAACACTGGCACCCCAAACCCCCATCGCTCATCACTCTTCCTCCTTCGGTGGATCTGGTAGTAGCATGTGTCCAAGTATGTACAATAGTATCATGATTACTACTGCTATGTATAGTTCTGCCATCACTTTCCCTCCACTATCCTCACATAGCTATGCTTAGTCTTCAAGATGCACTTAGCTGCTGCTTCTCTCGCTTCTATTTCATTTCCTTTGACAGCGAACGGAACCCAGTTGATTCCGTCTGCTGAACCTTCTACTTGTTTCATCTTTTCACTTCCTTAAACTAAATTCTTGGTTTCTTCTTCAAGTCTCTTCTCAAGTCCCGGCGATGTTTTTACCGCACACTCAAAACATAGAATGCTATACGTCATGGGAAGGTAAGGAAACTCTTTATCTTCAGGCATTACCTCCACTGTAAAGTTGTACCCTACATTACCCTCAAGAGCTATATCGCACTCATAGCACGGACTTATCTTAAAGTCATCTCGGTGAGTCCCACAAACGCAGTTAGTAGGTTCTTCTCCGGGGCTATGTAGTCCAAGAATCCAAGTGCTATCGCAACAGGTAGCAATTATTCGACCATGACTATCGTATGTCCACTTTTGGTGGTCTTCTTTAGGCTCAAGTTTTTCCCATCTGTAATTGTGTTGTTCAACTCTCATCTCCATCGTCAAAGTTTTTTTCCATTTCTTCATCTCCTTTCACTTCCTTTTCCGTTTAGGGTGGTTTGTCGTAATTCCGTTAAGGGTAGCTCGCCGGAATATTTACCTCCCTATTACCCCCCTATTCTTGGGGGTTATTAAAGATACTGTCGGTTTCCGTTAGGAAAGGGGGGTTAGGGTAGGTTTCTTAACGGATACTGGGCACTATCCGTACAAAGAAACACGGTTTCCTTTACCCCCGCATACATTAGATTACTATAGGAAAGGTGTAGGGGTGAGGAGTTGAGAATCGAGGCCGGATGACTCTACTGGAGGTAACCTCACCCCTACAATAAAATCTGACCCAATTCGGGTATAATATAGTTACTAGAACCTTCCGTGAAGGGTACTTTGCAGTAATTCCGCTAAGGGTAGCTTCACGGAACCTTGATATACTGAATAGAAGTGTCAACTATCACCAAGAGGTGAAAAAGTATGACAGACATACAAAATGAGCTCCTAGAGAGCATAGATGCGAAGCTTGGCGTAATTGTCGGGCTTCTTGAGAGAAATATAGGAGAAGTGGCACAGCAAAGTAAGCACCCATCACAGTTGGTTGCTGAAAAGGTTCTGGCAGACTCGAACGAGGTTGTCAAAGAATTAGTGGCTGCTACTCCCGAAGTACCAGAAACAACAAACGATGAGGATTTCGCCATAGGCGATAGAGTACTTTACGTAGGCAAAAGAAGCGGGTTCGGAGAGGGCACGATTACTGAAATCAAAGAAAGAAGCCCATGGATTACGGTTCTCTTTGATAACAACGGTAGCCCTGTCTCATGCAGAAAGGGCGAGTTAACTAAGAAAACAGTCGATCAGCCTCCTGCTTTGGACTACAAAGAAGAAGAACAAGTCGAAAACCTTCTCGAACAAGAAGCAGAAGGCCCACAGCCGACCATCAAAATTGATGAAGAAGCAGCGGAGTACAAAATCGACAAAGGCTCTTTCAAAGAGTACAGAAACATACACGCTATCTATACTGATATGAAAAAGGCAGAACCTAACAGAAAGTACCTTCGCTTTAGAGCAAGTAAGGTCATTGGCGGAGATGAAGTCACTAAAGAAATGTGCCACAGATACCTTGTTTCGGTTCAAGACGAGGAATACATGCTGGGGGTGGATGCTTGAAACTTACCGAAGACCAAATCGCTAAGGTTCTCGCTGACGATAGTGTCGTTAGTCAACTTTGGAGTCTGGTAGAAGGTCTGGCCGTGGAGGTTTCCACAGGTCAATTCCCTGCCGATTTAGATGATTGGGAGTGCAGACTTGCTGAAACCATGTACAACATCATTAAGGAGGAGTCTCAATGAAGGTTCTTCTAACACTTCCGGGTGGCTTCTCAAAGACAATCTTTGAAGGAGACAAAGATGAAGTTAAAAACTTCCTTAAGGGCTACCAAGAAATTGTGGGCCTAATGAACAACGAGGTTTCGACATTAGCTGTAGAGGTAGTTAAAGAAGTCATACAGAAAATGATTATGCTACCACACTATCGAGCTTGGGGTCAAGGTGCCATATCTAAACTCGAAAACACACAGGGTAAGCTTGAGGTGGTTGAGTGAGTAAGACTCCAGTTACCATTGATATCTCTATGTGGGGAGCTGTAGAAGGCGGAGCTGACTCTGAAAACGGCTTCTACTTTGAGCTTGAGAAAGAGCTTAGAGCTGTATGTGACAAAATGGGTTTAGACTTTGTAATAGAAGAGGTGACCGAATGAGCGACTCTCCATACGGTAAATGGGAACCTACCGACATTTCTCCGAGCAAGCTAAAGATGTACAAGGACTGCCCTAAGAAAGTCGAATATAGATATGTTAGAAAAGAGAAAACATACACTGGTGCAGCTTCCCTGCAGGGTTCTGCAGCACACAAAGTGTTCTTAGAAGAATTACTTGATGGCGGTGTTGACGATATCGAGTTTTTGGTTGAGATGATGCTTGATGACCTCAATCACAGACTCGACACAGAAGATCCTAGAGATTACAAATCTAAGCTCCCACTAACAGAATCTGAAAAATTCGATGCTCTTCAAGAGCTAAAAATATGGGGAGAAGGACTGCTTGAAGCGTACTTGAAGGGAGAGGATAGCTATGGCAATCCTCTAAAACTACCAAAGATAAAAGAAACTGAAATAGAAGGCTGTGCAGAAGTATACCTACCTACCTTAGATGCTACTATACGCATTAGAGGGTATATAGATATGTTATTCGAAGATGGTTCACTAGGTGACTTGAAGTTAGCTAGCGACTATTGGAAGTCTATCTGGACTTTAGCTAAGGCGATAACAGAAGATCAGCCAGCTATGTACTCTAAGATGATGGGTACTCGCAAGTTTAGATACTTGATTGTAGATAAGAAAAAGGATAACAGAAAGCAACCAAAGTCTCCAGTTGTCAGATCGATTGACTTTGTAGTCACTGATGAAGACATGGATAGACTAATGGCTGACTTAGAAG
>Ga0181575_10000073_pt1 | contig 73659 bp, 98 predicted proteins | sample 101ome_23_FD_145599 | JGI IMG/M metagenome (GOLD analysis project Ga0181575, IMG submission 145599) | Coastal salt marsh microbial communities from the Groves Creek Marsh, Skidaway Island, Georgia - 101411CT metaG (spades assembly) | ecosystem: Environmental > Aquatic > Marine > Intertidal zone... | reverse complement strand
GGTCTCGTATGGTCCTCGTGTACTCTGAAGGAGGCGTGTACATTTTTGAGAGAGTACTACGTGGTACACGGTGAGTTTAAACTGGCGTACACAGTCGAAGGTCTTAAATGGTCCATAGACGATAGCATAGCCATTCGAAAGGTGGATACGAAAGAGATGGTTGGATACATAGCCAGCACCCCTTTAGACGTGAACGTCGAAGGGAAAGAACTCAAGATGACCCAGATTGATTACTTATGCGTACACCCCTCGTATAGATCATCGAGACTCGCTCCACTTCTCATCACTGAAATAAAGCGTCGGGCGAACAAGAAGGGTATCTGGCAGGCTATCTATACGGCCGTGACCAAGATTCCCACACCCATCACGAAATCGTGTTATTGGCACAGGTTCTTGGACGTGAAACATCTCGTAAAGACGGGATTTCACCAGACAAATAGAGTCCGTGAGAAATTTTACGAGATTAGAGGACCGTGTAAACACGCGTGGAGAAAGATGACCGTGGAGGACATACCCAAGGTGACTTCGATACTCAAGGATCACGTGAAAGATGCCAAGATTGCTCCCATCATCACAGAAGAGTACGTGAAACGTGTTGTCCTACCTATTCATTCGTACGTGAACGACACTAATGATGATTTCATATCTTTCTATGACATTCCATATGAACGTCGTGACGGGTCGGGGACCGTGAACCAGGTGTACAGGTTTTTCATGGTCGGTGACGTGTACAACGACGCCTTCCTCATCGCCCGAAATCTTGGATTTCACGTCTTCAATAGCGCCGAAGCGGGTGTGTGTATCGAGACACTCGAGAAGGAAAAATTCATAAAAGGGTCGGGTTCGGTGTACTACTATATGTGGAACTGGCATCTAAGTGAACCACTCGAACTCAAAAAGCTTAAACTTATCATTCCATAAATAAGTATGGAAGAAATTCGCCGAAATCACAACGATGCCAAACGAACACTTATACAGTCCGTGGCTCGTGAAGGTCAACACATTCTCGACGTGGGATGTGGTTTCGGCGGGGATCTTCAAAAGTGGGCGAAATGTGGGGTGAACATTAACATGTGTGACCCCGAACCATCAGCCCTCGTAGAAGCCCGTTCGCGTGCGAAAAACATGCACATGCGCGTGAATTTTTACGAGGGTGACATTCGTGACTGTCCAAACAGAAAATTTGATATCGTGTGTTTTAATTTTTCGTTACACTACATCTTTGCATCGAGGGACCTGTTCTTCACTTCGATACACGAAATCAGGAAGCGTATGAAACCGGGTGGACTTCTCATAGGTATCATTCCGGATTCTGAAAAGATTATTTTCAAAACACCGTACCTAGATGATTCTGGAAATTTTTTCAAACTCAAGGAGCACGGAAATGGTGGGTTTGGTGAAAAACTTTTTGTGCACTTGACGGACACACCGTACTACGCGGAAGGACCAAAAGCGGAACCAGTCGCATACAAAGACCTTTTAGTGACATACCTGGAAGAGTTGGGGTTTAGTCTAGAATTGTGGGAGGGTCTCAAAGGAAATCCAATCTCGGAACTGTATAGCAAATTTATCTTTGTATATAAGAGATGATGATACTGATTCTTTTATTAATCGTCGCCTTGGTACTCGTGTACACCAGGGAACCGAGTGAACTCGTAGAGGTGAAGGAAAAGTACACGGTTCTCAGGAACCACCTTCGGGACACGGACAACCAGAAGTATCACATGCTACATAAGTGTATTCCCATCACCGGTATGAAACGAATGAATGGGTCGGTGGGTTCCAACACAAACAAAGGAGGAGAAATTGTCGTGTGCCTCGACGGGAAGCCAAATGAGATTTTTCATGTGCTCATACACGAGTTGGCCCATTGTACCGTGAGTGAATACGAACACTCTCCGCAGTTTTGGGAAAATTACCTCGAACTTCGAAACATGTGTATCGAGTTGGGTATCTACGAACAGATTCCACAAAAGACGGAATTCTGTGGTCAGCACATTCAGGATAAATAATCTCAGTCTAGTTTAAATGAAGACACCGGTAAACATTTTGATCACGGCCATCGCGTACTGGATAGCCCTGTATGCCGTGACCCTCGTGCCACTCATCTCCAAAAGTTACCACCTTAACCTCATATGGTTCACTGTCGTTATACCCAACGTCATCCGTTTCGCCATCGGTAACATCCCACGACTCGCCGTGGACCGGATATTTTTCCTCTCTGCGACCTTCATCGCGTTAGTTATCACCTTCCTCATTAACCAAGTTTCGTCTGAGACGAAGAAGGCTATGACTGACCCTAAAGCCGACGTTAACAAGAAACTTAAATTGAGTGCCTTGTTAGCGGGAACATTCGCTATGGGTGCTCTCGGTACGTATTATTCTGGAATTGATAATTCCATCTACAGTAATATGGGATGGGAAAGGCCCGTTTAAGGCTTGATGACGTAATCCTTCATGAGATAGAAGACGATCGCCGCGACCACACCGGTGGAAGCAAGACCAACCATACTCCTACCCCCTTGCTCGTTAAGGAACTTGGGGATAGAAGTCGCTAACTTGTCCTGGACAGGCTTGCTGACGGCGAGCGCGGTGCACGCCGCGACAAGAAGAGCGGTCATCTGCTCGTCGGTGAGGTTCATGGGGTTCTTACTGGCGGGCTTCTCAGCCTGACCGTTGGGGCTAGGGTAAGCACCTTGGGGGTCGGGAGCGGCCATCTGCATGCTCTGCATCTTGGGCTGATCAGTCATCATCGGGGGGTCCATCATGATATCGTTAATGGGAGTAGAATCCATCGTCTCTTTATTTTGACTCACATTTTTTTCAGGTGGAATAAAAGCAGTCGATTGATTCTGACTAATGGGAACCATTCCCTCTCCATCGTCCGAGAGGTTCATGGTAAACACTTGTTCTGAAGCCATTTAATATAGCCATATGTTTTAGAATAATTCGAGAGACGCACCTATTTTGTCTTGGTTATCTTGAGATTTGTCTTTTTCGTAGCCTTCTTGGCATCGTCCTCTCTCTGTTGTTGATGTTTGGGATTATACATCTTCTGGTGTAACCTCCACAAGTCCGGACCACCCACTCTGAAATTCTTCCTGAGTGTCGCTTTGTACCAAAACACACAATCCTGAATCTTGTTAGACTTGACCGTATTGTCTAACACGAGGCACTCGTAGTTTTCCGTACAAGCATCCATCACCTTACAGAACATATCGAAAGAGGGAAAAATACCGAAGAATGATTTGTAGAGCTTTTCTCTATTTTGTATGATGTTCTCCCTGAGAATGAACACGTAATCCACGTTAGCACGAAGAGCTGGGGGTAGATCCATCACATATTGCATCGTCAACATAAAGAATATCTTCCAGTGTCTACCATTCATAAAGCACTGACGTATACAGGTATCTTTAAGGAATTTTGAGTCATACATACAGTCATCCAAAAGCATGAAAGCTCCACAATTATTTTTACCCGCACCCACCAACTTTCGTTGCCTGGCCATCACACGTTCTATGGCATCTCGGTCGTAGTCGCCATATACGAACAGGTCTGGAATAAAGTTTGAATAGAAATGATTACCCTCTTCTGTACCTGACAGTACTATACCCGCTGGTAAATGCTTCTTGTAGTACATGATGTCCTTGACCAACGTCGACTTACCCGTGTTTCGCTTTCCTATAAACACACATACCCGATCATCACTCATCGTCTCGGGTTTGAATTTTCTCAACTGAAGATTCATTCTATTGTAGTGTTTCGTTTTATTTACCAAAATTTTACTCATATACAGTAGGAATGGCTGGTCGACTGAGACTCGCCGCCACTGGAGTCCAAGACGAATGGCTCACAGGTGAACCACAGTTTTCTTACTTCCTGGCGAATTTCAAACGACATTCTAAATTCGCATTTGACTACGTAGAGAGCCAGTTCGACGGTGACATAGATTTTGATAAGAGTATCATTTGTAAAATACCTGGAGACAAGGGTGACCTCGTGAGGAACATGACCCTGAAGATTACTTTGAGTGACCCCAAACCCGATGATGGCGACGAGAACGATATGGTGTGGTCACCTTCGGTGATTACGCACATGATAGAGTACGCGGAGCTCCTGATTGGAGGACAACCCATCCAGCGTCTTACAGGGGAATACATCTACATGCATCAACAGTTACACAACACGAATGATGACATAGAACAGACCCTCTATTTCCTGAATGGACACGGCAACTTCCTGAGCTACGCCGACCCCTACACGTATTTCCTGGATCTTCCCTTTTACTTTTACAGGAATCCATCTTTAGCTATACCCACGTGTGCCCTTACGAAGCAAGTTGTTGAGGTGCGAATCAAGCTCAAACCTTTGATAGATGTGGTACGAAACATCAGTGCTACCGATCCCGCTGATAACTTTCTCGACGCGAACGCCTCGATTAAGAAGTTTTCACTCGATAGTGAGTTTGTGTATTTGACCGAAGAAGAACGAAACTTTCTCATGACCCGACCACTCGATTACGTCATCACACAGGTCCAAATGTCCAAATTCGTCATGAAACCGGGTGAAAACAAAAAGAGTGTGATGCTCAACTTTCGACACCCGGTCAGAGAACTCTTTTTCGTCTCTCAAAACGAATTGGCGTACCTTTTGAACATGTCCAACTATTACAACAGTATAGTGAACGCCGAATTACGTTTTAATAATGAAGTGGTATTTAACCGGGACGGTCTTTTCCTGGAGTACGAACAGGCGCTCAAGCACCATGTTAACGTTCCTTCTTTCGAGACGAGAACGACACAGACTTTCAACGGTACGAATCCCATCTTGGGACCTTCTAAGTTTGGAACGTACTCATTCGCTATGAAACCAGAGTTACCTCACCCCACTGGTCAGGTTAACATGAGTCGTATTTCTCACAAGCTCTTCACCATTGAGATTTCTCCTATAAATTCCGTGTATGAAAACACGACACGTATCTACGCTGTAAACTACAACGTCTTACACATTGCAAGTGGTTTAGCAGGATTAAAATTTTAGGTAGTTATAGTAGTAATGGCTGGACAGATTCAGCTCATGACGATGGGTCCTCAAGAGAGGTTTTTTACGTTGGACCCAGACTACAGTCATTTCATAGAGTCGTTCAAAAAACATTCGAACTTCTCGAGACAATACGTAGACATAGATCCGGAAAATGTTGCAGACTTTGGAAAAAAGGCTAAGTTTAAGATTCCCCAGAATCAGGGAGATATTCTCAAAACGATCAGTGTTCGGTGTACACTACCCGAAATTATCCAAACGAGTACGACCATGTACATAGAATCTGTGGGCCACGCACTCATCGAATACGTGGAACTCATCATAGGCGGTAAGGTTGTTCAGCGTCTCACGAGTGATTATCTTCAGATTTACTCGGAACACAACGTCACACAGACGAAGCAGAAGGCCCTCGATAGGCTCATTGGTAAATACCCACTTCGAACCGCCGATAAAAAGGTGGGTGAAGTGACGTCTGGGGGTGGGGGTAACACAGGTATCGTCATTCACAATACCCTCGGTCTATCTACCGACGAAAACTTCTTCATCGACATACCCTTCTACTTTCATGACCACCCGGAGCTCGCCATACCCTTGTGTGCGATCACGAATCAAGAAGTAGAGGTGGAAATTAAACTGAGAGATGCCCAAGACCTCGTGATTAAGGGTGATGGCACGTATATCACTTTACAGGAGACGCTCAAGATTAAAGAGTTTAAACTGTGCGCGGAAGTTGTTTTTATCGACTGTGAAGAACGGATTAAACTTCAAAAAACAAAGAGAGACTATCTCATCTCACAGGTCCAGCAAAACGTCTTTGACGTAGAGGCGGGTGTCAATGAGGGGAAGTTTAAACTTGATTTTACAAACCCGGTCAAAGAACTCTATTTCGTCATACAGCGCCAAGGAACAACCGGAGACGGTGTGTCCCAGGGCAACTTCGTGACCATTTTCGATTACGATAACACGGCGGACGTTCAAAACGGTAAATTCATACTCTATGAAAACCTAGACTACCTCACCCTCACTTTGGACGGTCAAGAAATCATCACACAGGATACCGGAAACGTCATATTTTTGAAAGCGGTACAGGCGGCGATACACCACTCAAAGACGCAACTCATTCGACGCTTCTATTCATACAGTTTCGCTCTCCAGCCCGAAGAGTGGTATCCCACGGGACAAGTCAACTTTAGTTTAGTGAAAGAGCAACTTTTAAACCTAAGTCTCACAGATTGTCCTGATTTTAACAGACAAGTTCGGGTCTACGCCGTCAACTATAACATTCTCCGTGTGAGTGAGGGAATTGCACAAACTCTTTTTGACTCCAAACAATAAAGATGAACATGCAGACTGGATTTGGAGATGGAGGGAATGCCATGGTCAACCAATATATTGAAACCATGACAAACATCCTCGTTCCCGTTTTGGAAAAGAGTACACTTTTGGCTGTCGAATATTCAAAGGCTTGTGGAAGGGATACTCTGCTTCCAGAAGACATGGAATATGCGATGAAGTACTGTGCAATGTATCGTGTCGGTGAAAACATCGGCTCTATGTTTCCCGACATTTATGAAGAGGGGGACGAAGTTGAAGATGAAGAGATGCCCACCGTCGACCCCGAAGACTGTCCTCCATTCGAGAGGTACACGGGTAACGATACCGTATTTCTTCAGATGAATGAAGCCTATGATCGTTGGGACTCCTGGAAACCCCAGAATCCGACAGAAGAGATGTTAAAAAATGCTATTAATAGTAATGAACATCTCAGAGCCTGAACCATGGAATCTTTCGGATACTAAGTTCAAGGTAAGTAACATCGAGACAAGTTCTAGTGATGACTCATCCGACGATGAGCAACTTTTTTCAAAAACAAAAACAATCAGGAAAAAAAAGTTTAAAAAACTCGTGAAGAAGGAGGAAATCACTCCCGATTAATTTTTTTCCCAATGTATAGTATAACAATCACAATGTCGGCTGCTGCTCTCCAGACCGTAACCCTTGTCACCCAGGAACTCCAGACTCAGACCCTCAACTCCATTGTTGGTGGTTTCTCTTTCGCCGCGGCGATGTCTTGGATGGACTTTGTTCGCTGGACCATCACCCAGATTATTAAGGTTCCCAAGAACGGTGGCGCTCAGTACGCTCTCACCGCCCTTCTCACTTCTCTCCTTTCCGTCGTGGTCTTCCTTGCGATCTCCCGCATCAACTCCAAGGTCTCTAAGCCCGCGCAACCCGTCTACGCGATAACCCGCTAAACGGTCTCTTCTTCATGAAGGCGAGTAGTAATATACCAACCAGAATTATTATTCCAATATACATATACTCTTTCCTCCAACTATAAGAATTCTTCACAACCTCAGGAATACTTATTATTGGCTTTTCTTCTTTCGGTTTCTCCTCCTCGATGGGAACTTTCGGTAAATTTTCCAATTTATCTGTAGTACCCGAAATTTCAAATTTGAGTACATGATCTTGATTCCTAAAATCATATGGAATGAGACGTCCGTGACTCATGTAGAAAAATTCAATTTTGATATCCTTTATGACCTTTTGACTTCCGGAATGAAAATGGTGAACTAACGTATCATCCGCACCGTTGAAATTGATAAAGTCGGAACCATCCAAGAGTATGTGTCCAGTATAAAATGGATTTGATGTGTATACAGTCTGTGTAAACTCATCCGAACCTGTCGTCAATCTGAGAATGAGAGAATTAGGACCACTCAGGTTAATCGCACCAGAAACCAACGAACCAGATTGATTACTCACGTGATTCTTCGAATTAAAACCCATGACCTGATGTGGAGTCGTCTGAAGCGATGTGTTGCTCGTGTAGCCATTCGTCCCATCATAAAATTCGAGGGTAAACTCATTTGTACCAGAGACCGTATTAGAAAACGTGAGAGCATTTGTGTCCGTGTCAAACACGACAGAGTTGATGTTCGAGTCGGGTGGTGCCAATTTCGTCTCTAAATCAGATGCGAGCTCCGTACCTGTCGTGTAATTTGTTTCATCCAAAGAAAACACATTCCCATTGACACTGAACGTTTTGTTTGAGGCACACGTGATCAATTGTGGCGTGGGAATACGTGCTGATACGAGTTTTATGTTGGACACGTCATAGATAGGATTGTCTAACGTGACGACATAGGTGTTGGCGTGCAAGTAGACGTTCGTATCTCTCTCACCACTATCTATGTTAAGGGTGTGAACCTTCATTAAAATATAGGCACAATATTTTAATGATTGTTTTTGTCTAGGTATACAGGATTTAATGAGAAAGAGAGTGCGAAAGAGGGTTATTCTGAAGCTGCCTCTTGGCGATGTCGAGATTCGCGGTGTTGGGATTGGCGTTACCCTTGTACGCGTTGAACTGATGGAAAGGCTTTTGCTGATAGTTTTGGGTCCAGCCACCGTTCGCGGCGTTCATACGTCCATCTATGCGAGTCGTGTCAGTACGAACAGACGTGAGACGACCACCCTGTTTGAGGGCGGACTCGCGGACATTCATACGACCGGGGTTACCCATGCGGTTAGGCTTACCACGACGATCCTCGGGGCGGAAGCCGTACTTCATGAGCTCCTCGTTGTTCTTGGAAGCTATCTTAACAGCGGCACTGTTCGTGTACGCACCGTGATGGCTGTGAATACCCGGCGCTGGGTGATTGGCGTACGTGTACTGCTCATCGTTGCGATCCGACTTGAACCTGGTGGGGTCCTGAGGCATGGCATTCGCCGATACGAATCGCTTCGCACCGTTAAATCCTAAACCATCCGCGCGGTGGCCAGTCTCCGACCGGTTCGTGGTACGCTTGGTCCTCTCGTGCTCGTTGCGGGGAACGACACCGGACATGCCCTGTGCACGACCAGCCATCATGGGCCTTCGGGAAGGTAAATAAGCAGTCGTCTCAGGCTTGTTGTGTGTAAGCTCACCAACCTTGGCGGAACGACCACCGGTAACATCCGCCGCGGGACCCGCGCGTCCTGGGAGAGTCGTGAGACGATACTCACCGACGTTTATGGGGTTCACACGGAAAGTCTGTTGGAAACCACCGACGGCTGGGACGTGGGCACCGACACCGAGACCTGGACCGACGAGTTGCTTTTCGATGGGACTCAAGTTATTCATCCGACCCTGATCATACATACGGTTCCTCATGTTTAGGATTTCCTGACCGCCGCTACGTTGTTGAGGACTGATATCAGCGAAGCTCGCCATCTCCATCTTGTGGGCGACTTCGACGGGGGCATCAAAGTTATTCGATTCTACTATTTCTGGGTTTTTCAAAGTTGGTGGAGCGTCTTTGGGTGGTTCCGACTTGGAACTCAGGTTCCGCCCGGCGAACACAAGTCCAGCAACAGCCATGAGTGATATAGGATCAGCCATTCTTACTTCTTATTAACATTTTTATTAAGGTACCTCTGCTCAAAGAGACCATTCTGGAGCTCAGCACGAGTACTGGAAGGGTCGTACTTCTGGGTACGGAGAGGAACCTTGCACTCCATGTTGGTGAGAGGGAAAAGGTTACGCTCGTACGTCTGAACGAGGTGCTTGTTAAATCGAGAAGTAGATTGGGGGCGAAGTTGATCACTGGTATCAATATACTGCGCTGGAGAACCCTTACCGGCCATGTACGGGGCGGTGCCATACAACATGGTATTGGGACGGCACTCGCCACAGTTCAAGGAACTGGGCTGAGGGTACACGAAAATTTCGTCAGTCGCCTTCACAGGGGGAACGGCACCCGCGTTTTGAACAATGGAAAGTCCAGGTTGGAGTTGGTATGCCATTTATTATTACATGAGAATATTTATCTACCTAACTGTTCCGCCGTGCATACCGGAACGCTTATCACCGTGACCACCGAGACCGGAAAAGGCCTCGAGCTGGACACCGCGCGCGTTGGGGTTGCAAAAACGGGTATCACTCTTGCACATGGGACCATTCTTGGGTCCATAGAGCCATTCCGCGAAAGCTGTTTGGTCCCCTGGGATTTTGGTCACTGGGTTAGAAACAAACTGACGCTCCATGGCGTTACGAAGGTACTTGGGCATAGCCGTACGAGAACGCCCCGCGTCGTAAGGGATGCGGTCGCTGGTGTAACTTTGTACGAAAGGCTTCACCGTGGGGTAATAACACGCCTCTAAGCGGTTGGGGGCGTCGCTGTAGTCCGTGACGAGGACGTTACCCATGGGGTTATCGGGAGTGGGCATCTGACAACTCGCACCCTCGAACGAACCCCCATACGTCTCCTTCACCATCCTAGACTTATAAAGAACATAGATGACGGCAATGACGGTCGCACCTAAAACGAAGACGCGAGGGTCACGACGAATGAGATAAAGAACGGTACACACGTAGATAATGAAACGAGAAGCGGCGTTCACCCGGTCCTCTGGAGTCTGTTCACTGGTTGGCCAGAACTGGTTAACCTGATCAGCCCTCACGAGCTGCTGAGGATCGTCGAACCAAACCTTCATTTAGTATATGTGGAGGTTTATTTTTTAGGAAGACTACCAAGCATACCACCCATCATCTTCATGAGAGCGTCTTGGTCGAAATCACCGTTACCATCTTGCATCTGATCGGCGACACCCTTGGCAATCTTCTCAATCTGGGACAGTGTGTCATCTGGGAGAGAAGTGATGGTGGTACCGAGCATGTATAGGGTTTGGAGATACTGCCACGTCGCGTTCTTTGTGTTGGCGGACATTTTCTCCCAATACTTCTTGATGTCGAGTTCCTTCAAAAACTCGATGTTCTCGATTTCGTTGAGAAGGAACGTCTCATCCTTCGCGGAAATCTTAGACGCATAGGGGGTGACACCGGTCATGAAACCGTCTACGACGAGACGCGGGTTCGTCGACTTGAGTACATCGAACGAAGTGAGCATCTTTTTGATACCTTTTTCCTCTGGAAAAGTCTTGTGCAATTCCACAAGAAATTGACTCATCATATCGTTGAAAGCGGATACGGACGCCATTTTCTTAATCTATTGGTTTAATCTTTAAGTTTAAAAAGGTTCACTGGAAATAGCCTCCTTTTGTGCTAATCCACCAGTAACAATAAAGAACACGAGAATGGCGTTCAGTACAGCGGGCTTCGTATATTTGTTAAGCTCGAGCTTACCCTCGTTATTCAGGTACGCTTTGAGATGAATATAAGCAGCGGTTATTCCAGCTGCGATTAAGGCGGCACTCACGGGGTCGCGTAGATGATCGGAGAGTTCCATTTAATAATACCTGGGATTTTTTGTACGCTGCTCTGGTGCATCACCGAATAAGACATCGTCGTCGACTTGCCCCTGAGGCTGAGGCTGAGGCTGAGGCTGAGGCTGGAACGGAGGTTCTTGTTCGGGAGTAGCGATAGGCTCGGAAACGGGATCGGGAGCCTGTACACCCGGGACAGTCTTAAACTCATTTTCCAGACCCGTGGGTTGAGGTTCACCCATGTCCATGGGATCGGATTCCATCACAGGTTCGGGTTCGGGTTCGGGTTCGGGTCCGAGCTCGGGTTCGGGCCCTGGGAAAGGTTCTTCCCCACCGTCAAGTACATCAGGGTCGGCGGAATCCTGTACGTCACCGTCGAGGGAAATATCACGCGTTTCCTGTGACATGTACGTCTGAAGAATCTGTTGCACGGGGATGAGTTCCTTCACGGTGTTCTCGATACACGTAGAAAAGCGCATGGTGAGGTTCTCATCACGAGCGTACTCACTCTGTTCCTCGTGGAAGATGTATGGGTCTTTATAGAGGTCTCGAGCGGCGTTATTATAAACAGTCTGGATGAACACCTCCTCGGTGGGAAGCTTGAGGGAAATCTTCTTGTTGTCCGCCTTGAGACGAACGGCCGAAAGAATCTTGGTACAAGCTACGAAAACAGCCGCGAGAAGGTCGGTGAACCAAGCGCAACGGTCGGTAATGTTATCCGCGTGGCGCTTCGACATGGCATTGGACCAGTTAGGAACCTCCTTCAAGAGCTTCTGGAACATGATGAGAACCTGTTTACCCTTGGAGGTCTTCACGGCTTCACCGTACATTTCCTGAAAAACTTCAATCATAGGCGGACACATGATAATGCACATTTGACCTAAGTACTCCTTCTTGGCTTCAACCAACACATTCAAATTGTCCATTTATGATTAAAGGGTTTTTTAAAATACTCTTTACTACGCACCTCTCCTGTACTGATTCGCCATCTTTTTGAGGTTCAGTAAATTGGGTAAATCTGTCTCTTCTTCATCTTCGACCTTTTCCTTTTTCTTTTTTGGTACGACCCATGATACGTAAATGTCAAAATCACTCAATAACTTTACCGTAAAACCACCCAGTTGAAACTGTCTCGCGATATATTTCGCCGCGAGTCTCCTGTCAAACACGGGATAGCCAAGTAAAAATGTCGGAACGGTGAGAAAAATCTGTTTATGTCCCAGCTCCACGGACTGTTTAATTTTACCGGAGAATTGTTCATATATTTTCTTGTAAATCTCCTTTTTGATTTGTTTCCTTTTCTCATCAATCTTAGTCACGTCATTGATGCTTAACATTATAATTACTGTAATTTATTTTTAGCCGTTTCAAACTCACTCTTGGTGGGTACGGCAGCCTCCTTGACGAGTTCATACTTTACAAACTCCTTACCGGCAGAACCCTCCACAAAAGCGGACACGTCACCTGGGGCCTGAACATCGAGGGGTTGCGAACGGAGAGAAACGATGCGAGACTTGGAACCCTCGACCTCGAAGGTGGCGACGATGGAGAATCCAAAGGAGAAGCCATCCTTCTTCACGGCCATGAACATGACCTCATAAATCTCGGTGTTATCCTTCCTGTACCCCTTGATGGCGGTGGTCTCGATGATGTACGTGCACATACCGGTACGCTTAGAAATCTCCTTGTTCGCTTGGAGGACAAAGTCCTCGACCATATTGTTATCCACGCTGACTTCGAATGGCTCGAACCCCTCGAGATTTGGTCTGGGGTCGTTCAGCTTTACTGGGGGTACGGGCTTCGTGTATCCTGAGAGACCGAAGGTTTCCGTGAAAGATTCCATGTTGGTCGTCAGAAGAATCACTACGACTATGAGCGCGAACGCCAGAATGTAGTTCATATTTACTATTACGCGTTAATTTTTTTTAGAGAAATTACGATGTACATAGTAGATGTCGCTTCTGATATATAGTCCAAGGTGTAAACATTCTATGGATGTCATCGGGTACATTAACCAGCACCACCAGTTGAAGCAACTTATTCGATACCACAACGTGAACACACAGGGTATACCTCCCAGTTACAAAAACAAGATTAACAGGGTACCCACGATGTTAACTCAGAACGGTAAGATTCTCGTGGGTAACGAGATTAAGAACTGGCTCGACTCCCTACTCCCTCCTAAAGAGGTGGTACATAGTCCCTTGGGTGGTTTTGGGTGTGGAATGACGACCCTGGATGGGGACGCGCCCACGTCGGACATATTCGCCCTCGAAGATTACGGTAGGGCTCTACAACCTCCCATGACGAAAGAACTCGAGGAGAAGATCAGTCGTGACGTGAGTAAGGGAATAGCCTACGATTCACAGATTTAAAGAGTTGAAACGCATATCTATACAGATATGAAATTGGTCACTATCCAGGCATCAGCCTTTAAGTCAACGTTCGAGGTGCTAAAAGATATTCTAAACGATGTGAACATTTACTTCAGACCTCAGGGTATGTATATCGTCACCCTCGACACGGCGAGAACCTCACTCATCGATATATTTTTGGCGGCTGACAACTTTGAAGAGTACGAGTGTACCCAAGAAGAGATCATCGCCGGTATCAACATCTCGAATACCTTCAAATTGTTGAAGACTATCACGAATAATGATGTTCTCAAAATTGAAATTAATTCGAAGGAACACATGGATATCGAAATTTCGAGTGAAGCCAAAAAGACAAACACAAAGTTTCAACTCAAGCTTTTGGACATCAATGAGAGTCGCATCGAAGTTCCCGATATTGAGATGACGACCATCACCACTCTCCCGTCTGTAGACTTTCAAAGACTATGCCGTGACATGTCTAACATCGGTACGGACATCGAAATCAAGAGGACCGGAAACGAAATCAAATTCAAGTGTGAAGGCGACTTTGCAAACCAGGAAACTTCTATCGAGTGTCTCGACGAGAGTCCCGACATCACCGGTACATATAGTCTAAAATACCTGAATATCTTTACAAAGGCGACGAGTATGTGTGCGTCTGTGCAAATTATACAGGAAACGGGTAATAGGTTTTTGATTCTCAAGTATAACGTGGCGAATTTGGGAGAGCTCAAGTTTTACCTGGCAACTAAGGTATCTGAAGATCAGTAGTAAAGTGCTCGAGTGTCTTCAGGGTCTTTTTCATACCCAAACTGTTCGATAGAATAATTTTAGGAAAACGATCCTTCAGTACTTCTCTGTCGTAATATAAAAAGTGTTCGAGTGGAACACGTTGACCGTGGAAATCACTTCTAGGTCCACCGTAACGTTTCACCTTTTCAGTAATGTTTCGTATAGGTTTATCATCGTGATCAACTATCCAAGCACTACTCAAAGGGATACTAAAGTGCATGGCCGCGTCTTCGTTCTCACCAGGTTTAAAGTTGATATCGTTCGAAATGGCCGTGTACACGTGACCGTTATAGAAATACTTGATGCGCGATATGACGTACTTGACGTTTTGTGGTACTGCCGTGTGTCTGAAGTCTCGTCCAGTCGCGTCGATGTAGTACTCGTCGAGAATACCGTCCCAATCTTTACTCTCCTCTGCCCAAAACGTATCTTCGGTCTGATACTTCATGTCATGGTCGATCTTGTACTCCAACTCTTCACGCAAAATTTTATAATCTGGTGGTGTGGTTATATTTTTGTACAGAAATATAAGATTACTTAAAAGTTTGGCAAGCATTTCTCTATAAAGAATGGAAGGTAATTTTTTAAGTAGGTACAACAACAAGATGGACGGGTGGAACGAACTAATACGCACTGATCCGGCAAATAAAAACAAATACGAAGCTGAGATGGCTGAGTACGTGATGAAGTGCATGCCGTTCATGAATGAGTACACAAAAGAAGACGTAGAAAAGACAAACACAGACAATATTTTCAACGTGAAAGAGACGACAGGATTAAAACGGAAAGACATTTTTACCGAGTATCTCATCGAAGTTGAAAACCAAAATATCCAGAGACCCCGTGAACATATAGCCTTGGAAATATGTGACACGTGTGGTGAGGATAGCAACATTCTCCACTTCCATGAGACTGCGGACCTAGTTTGTGATGGGTGTGGACAAATCGTTGCACGTGCGATGAGTGAAGAACTCACGTACCGAGAAGAACAAGAGACGTCGGAGAAGGTGGTGAACTATTCGTACAAGAGGGAAAATCATTTTAACGAATGGCTCTCCCAATTTCAGGCACAAGAAATGACCACCATACCCGAAGAAGTCATAGAACAATTGAGAGCGGAACTCAAGAAAATCAAAATTAAGAAACTCGAAGATATCACACACGCTAAAATTAGAGGACTTCTTAAGAAGCTCAGACTAAATAAATACTACGAACACGTTCCATACATCACTAACATACTCAACGGAATTAAACCACCGAGCATGCCACAAGAGCTCGAAGAGACGTTACGGATTATGTTCAAAGATATTCAAAAGCCGTTTGACGATAATTGTCCATCGGAACGTAAAAACTTTTTATCGTATTCGTACGTACTCTACAAGTTCTGCGAACTTTTAGGTGAAGATGAATACCTCCAATACTTCCCACTTCTCAAGTCGAAAGAAAAGTTGTACCAACAAGATCTCATATGGCGTAAGGTGTGTTCCGCGCTCCGGTGGGAATATATTCCGACCGTATAATAAATGGTGGTGCGTATTCCCATGAGAACCAATGGCTACTTGAGCAAACAGGGGTATGTCGGTGTCAAGTCCATGACCAAACTCGCGCGTCACAGGGCCTTGTCCCGTGTCATCAAGTCGGGTGAACCACCCCTCGGTCTCTTCCGTCGACTCAACGTACTCATGATACTTTTCAAGAACAAAGATCCAAAACTTTCAAAACTTTTTAAAAATGATCGAGATTGGATTAAGAAAAAATTTTTAAAACCTAAGTAGAAAAATAATTTTTCATTTTTCAAAACCATGGAAGACGAACAAGCTCTGTGTGCCCTCTACGATTTGGAGTCACATGTACTTCCCCATCTTAACACCATCACACACACAGACCCACACGTGAAGTACTGTCTCGAACAGGCTAAGCATCATCTAAAGTTGGCTCAGGAATTGTTAACCGGGGCAGTCCTCGATCCGAAGACGCACTTTGATGATGCGCAAGAATTTTATCAAACTCTGTCTCGCGTTCTTCCTCTGATGGTCCTAGCTCGATCTTTCGAACCTCCACCTCCCGACCAGGGTGAGGAGGAAAATTCACCAGATACGCCTTCCTCAACCCAGTCAACCGAAGATAATTATGCGCCTGCAACTCCGCCCCATCCGTGAGTGTTTTGATGGTCTTAAATTCGAGAACAATTCGACCGTCAATAATGATATCGGCGCGTAAATTACCTATGACATGACCTCGATAATAAATTGGAATGATACGTTCCGATTCGTACTTGGCTTTTAGCTCTCGTAACCGTACCTCGATAGCGTTGTGATATACTCTTTCACTGTACCCCGGCCCCAGTTCAGCGTATATCTCTTTCATCATATCCTCTATGCGTATCTTCATTTATAATTTCATGTAAATTTTCTCTATATATCTTAAGATGTCCAGAGCTGAGACCGTTCGTAGACAAACTGCCAATAGACGCAGGGTTCTTGAGCAACGAAGACGGGGTGTTAATCGAACCCTGAACCAATTGGCGAACAGTTTCAAGAGACTGAACGTGGGTCGAGATCGTTATAATCTAGGTACGATCACGAATGCGAATAATCGATACGTATCCGTGCGTTTGAGTAGACTTTTGATTGATAGACTCAAAGAAATTTATACACGTACGTGGACTCAAAGAGTCGAATACGTGGGTAGTATTCCTTTCACCGTGAGCAATACACGCAACTATGTCAAGTTTAATCAACCCACGGCGAGAACAAATCAACAATTAGCTTCCGTGACTCCCACACAAGAAGAGTTGACTCAATACATCGTGTACCATACCCACCCGGTACCCGAAAATGAAACACCTCTTTTCACGTATCCGAGTGAACCCGACTTCAGAGCGTATATAGCTAATTATCCAGCTGTTCAGGCAAACCTCATTTTAGAGAATCAAGGGTACTACGTCGTAGATCTTCTCGAGACGAACATGGATAAACCAAACCCTAATGACGTGGTTCGAGTTTTTAATGAACTCATGGGAGGTCGCGAGTTTCAGAGAGTACGAGTCGATTGGAGTTCGCTCATATATTTCACCACTACACCGGAAAAATGGAAGCGCGCCATTAATAAATATGTAGACCCGATTATGCGTAGACAATTTGGTATATCCGTTAGGTACTACACCTGGAACGAACTCGGTACGATTACGTTGTTGGATAAAAATGTGATCATGAATATAGGATGAGTGTGTGTATCATCCACCCAGTCATGTTCAACCGGAAACGCGTCAAGTTGCCACGTAAGGTTGTACAGGACCTTAAACACATAAGTGACTTGTCGTGTAAGAAGAAGTGGGAATACGCAGGTAACGTAGACTGTAAAGTCGTAAAGAATGTAGCCGTGTTTAGTAAACCTAGTTTTGTAACTTCGAGAGATAGAGATCAGGTAAAATTAAAAACAGTCGAACTCGTTTGGCCAGCTCTCGTTTCGTATCATACCCACCCGTGTGCGATTACACCTAACAAGGTAGACTATGATAAGGACTCTGTTTTTGTAACACTTCCGAGTAATCAAGACTTTGAAGCGTTTATCACGTGCTTTCCGAACATGCAAACGAATATCATATGTGATGCACACGGGTACTACGTGATTGATATACTCGATGCCGTTGAGAGGAACAATCTTCCACTCCCCGCGGGTGTGAATCGAATCATGAACGATTTTAGACAAGAACCCAAATTACGTGAAATGGTATTTAGTGAAGATGGTCTCGAATATTTCGACTCTACACTGAATACATGGAAACGACTCATAAATGTGGAACTCAATCAAAAAATGAGAAAAATATTAGGAATAACAATACGCTTCTATGGGTATGAGGATGAGCCACCTTTAATCACTTTTGATCTGGATAGTATCTAGACATGGCATCTTCGAGTTCATCCACTTCATACCACGCAAAGTGACACTCCGAAGAGTCTTTGTTCAACTCACAGATTTCCTGAGCTTCTTGTATCGCTTCTTTGAAGCGTAGACGAAGTCTCAAATTGTCCGCGTGTTTTGGTTTTTGTTCCACGGCTTTTCTCTCGTACAAATCGTTGAGAACATTTTCACGTGTTTTCGCTAACCGATATTTATACGAGTCGTTCGAGGAATACGCGACGCACCTCATTTATTATACGAGGGTATTAAAGTTTTAAGTCGATGAAAGGATATAGCATGTCCTATAACGTCGAACCCTGTAACTTCAAGTATCGCGTTTCCGCTCTCGAGAAGGTGGTCGATGGTGACACTATTGATGTAGCTATCGACCTCGGTTTCGATGTCTGTACGAAGCAAAGGGTCCGACTCCTGGGTATCGATACCCCCGAGTCTCGCACCTCCGATAAGGAAGAGAAGAAGTTTGGTCTTCTCTCCAAGAAGAAGCTGAAGGAGTGGTGTATGAAGGCGGTCGCATCTGAGAAGGATGATATCGAAATCGAACTCAGATGCCCGGAGGCGGATTCGAGGGGTAAGTTTGGTCGCGTTCTCGCCGAGGTTTGGGTGTGCGAGGATGGTATCTGGACCAATGTGAACAAGTGGCTATGCGACGAGGGCTACGCGGTACCCTATGGTGCTGAAAACAAGGCACTCGTCCAAGACCTTCACATGGCGAACCGTAAGAAACTCATCGAGCGCGGCGAAATGCAAGAATAAGTACAACCAACAAGATAGGTACACATATAAATTCTGGGTAAGCAATCAAATAGTCTATGATAATATTTGGATTGGTCAGTAAATACGATGCACTCTTTCTAAGGTATACTTGTGTAATAGACATATTTATACCATGACCACGTGTTGCATGCCAATACCAAGGGGGTATTAATAAGCTGTCACCCGGTTGTAATGTAACCTTATAAATTTTCATTTGATCGTGATCCAGTTTAAAAAAATCTTCTTTGGAAGTGTTGAAGTTTTTCATGTCAAATGAACTATGTTTATTGATATTTGGATTGTCGTAATTGTTGAATATGTATATCGTTTTACTACCAAACACCTGGTTTAAAATGAAATCGGAGGTAATATGCATGTGTAGATCACTTCCCCAATTTTTACCCAAATATAGCATTAGAGCTTGGACTTGTCTGGGTTCTGTATTTGGATTTTTGAGTGTATCTAGTACTGTTTCGGATATATTTTGTTCAAATAAATCAACTTCGGCGCAATATAAAATTGGAGACTTATCAGTTTTCCAATGCTCGAAAAGTCCTTTCATTGTAGCAGTTCCCGTGTCTGCATCACACGTTCGAGTTTCCGGTGTGTCATAAAATTCTACGGGTAACACTGAATCACCGAACATATCAGTAACGTTTTCTAAATTCATCCGTACAGCTTTAGATTGATACAATCCACGTATCACTACAGGTTGATTAAAGTCTTTTAATAGTATACGCTTTTCTTCTGGTGTCATTTTAAGAAAATCGTATGTAGGTAGATCCAGATACCGACTCATCTATATTAAAGTTGAGAATATATTGCTCATAAATCGTATCGGTATTTATGGACCCATAAATTACATATCCATTTCTCACCATCCTTTACAGGTTCCCCACCGTGTAAAGCTTTGGACGTATCCAACCCGTAATTGTCGAGTGTGTTGAAGAAAAGAGCATCACCCGCTTTGAGTTTATACTTTTCTTCCAAATTTGGAAATACCGTCTCCCCACCTTCGTACTCATCGTTGAGTGCTAAGATGAACGTGTATAATCGTACGTTCTTTTCATCGAAGAAGGCGTCTTGGTGGGGTATGTAATGACCACCGGCTTTGTACCGAAGCACCTGAAGGTGTTCGCAGTTTTCGATGGGTCTATCTATCTGTTGAACACATCGCTCTACGACACTTCGAACGACGGGGTCTTTCGTGTTGAGCCACGCAGTTTCGCTCTTACGTGTCTTCTCGTCGACTCGTCTGTCTTTATCTACCGTCGATACCTGTAACTTACTCTCCGCTTTGCTTATGATGTGTGCACGTTCTTCTTCCGTCACGAAATCTTCTATGACGACAGGTTTGGGATACGAAGGTAACAGATACACTAAAATTATGATGAGGAACAAAATCCGTATCATCCTACTGTAGACTCACATATTAATATTTCTGGGAACGGCTGAGTTGTATCTTTTTCGTATAGTAGCGAAAACATCGTTCGTGTACTGTGTGAGCTTACATAAAATATCGACGAGTTCATCATGTCTATCCGGGTGAATGAGATATTGTCGGAGTAAGTCACCACCCGTGTTTGCCACCATCTCGTAGATGTATGAAATGTCCTTGATTTTGTCCCTAAATTTTTCTTGGCGCTGAAGGAAGGTTTTGAAGTACTCTTCCGTCACATCGTTTAACATGTAAGCTATTCGAAAATTGAGGTTATTCACGGGCCTATCATCCATGAATATGAGTTCACGTTCCATCTGTAAAATGACGAGTGCGTACTGTAAGATGACGTTGGTTGCACCCTTTTCACGAAGTTCTCGGAACGAGGGTGTACCCCCACATGGAATATCACCATGTTCCCGTGAGTCGAGTTTCTTCTTCTTGAACTCTATAAAGTGGGGGTTATGTACACGACCCGTATCGATTTCACCCGTATTGAAATTAAACGCGGTGTGGCAGTTTATACACCACATCTGTGCACACCCATCTGTCTTATGAATCACAGTTCCACATTTGGGACACGATTTACTATCTTTGTTCAATAGTTTCATGGTTTCGACCGTCTCAGGGTCACATTCGTGACCTTCGGACAACGACTCGTTACACTCTTTACAATAGTACATACTACAGAGTCCGCAGTACCACTCGGTAGATAGAAATCCTTTACAACTTTCGCTCGGACACTGGCGAACAAATATCCGTTGTTGATCCGTATCGTAATGATGATTTGTCCTCATCTCTTGTAAGTATCGATACGTGTTTTCCATATCTCGGTGAAGTTCGCGTATCTCGGGTGTATACTCGTTCGTTCGTTGTCTGTTGTGTAATTCTATGAGTCTTTCTCTTTGGTGGTGAAGTAAACTACGAAGTCTTCGCATGTTGATGATTCGTTCGACCTCGGGTTGTGTTTCGGGCATGAGAGCCCTTTCGCGTTCGAAGAGAACATTTTCACGGTGACGACGTAACTCGGTATTTCTGAAATATTTGGTACAAAATGAATCTACAAACTCACGATTCCATGCTGTCTTACAACCCATGCAATGTGGATCTTGATGCGACGAAAGAATATACTTTTGACTACACGACCTACAACTTTTCAAATCACAATATGGACACTCAACTTTTTTGTGATTTATCTTGTTGAATTTCTCACAGCAGACATCACATATATTCATTAGTATAAAGATGATTTTTTTCTTTAATTAAAGTAACAAACATGGCTATAGCAGTGGGAGCCGCTGTGCTCTGTCTCAGTTCCAGTGTAAGCGCCGCCTTCGCCATGAATAAGAAAAAAGAGGAAGAAGAAGTGGCAACTCCAGCCGAACAACCCGAGGAGACGGTCGAGAAGGAAGAAGTTGAGGAGGCGGGTCTCCCCCCAGAACAGCCTCCACCCCCTCCTTCAGAACCGGTACCCACACCTCTCACCACCCCCGATAGTATGCGTAGCGCATCTGGAGTCTGGAAAAGTCGTGGTTTGAATTACAAACTTGAGACTTGTGGCAATAGTATGATCGATTCGGCGGGTGGATGGTGTTCTTCCGCTAATAGTGTAGGTCACTGGATCCAACTGGATAACGGTAAACTTGGAAGTATTTCTGGTGTGATTACACAGGGAAGGAAAAATTCGGATCAATGGGTCAAATCGTTCAAGGTCAAGTACAAGGACGAGGGTGGTTCTTGGTGGGACGTAGATGGTAAAACCTTCCCAGGAAATTCGGATCGTAACACCAAGGTCACGACCACTTTTAGTAAACCCGTGCGAGCGCGGTATATACGTATTTATCCTCAAACGTGGAAAGGTCATATGTCCATGCGTGCCGATATGTTCGCGGGTGATACAAATACCAATAATTTATCGGCTCTAGGTGACCTTCCTTACAGTAATCATAGTAGTTCTGCAAACTGGGATGATGATGCCATAGGTACGAGTCACGGTGCGGGGCGTTTAGACTCCGGGCGAGCCTGGTCTGCAAAAAAAAATAAAAATACCGAATGGTATCAATTAAGTGTGAATAACCCCATATACGTTTCCGGTGTAGCCATGAAAGGACGCCCCGATAGTAATCAATGGATAACATCGGTAAAACTAAAGTACGAAGACGAAAATGGTGAATTCCAGGATGTAGATGGCGGATTCAAATTTGATGCAAACTACGATCGGTATTCACTCGTAAAAATATTTTTCGAGAACCCTGTCCGAACAAGGGCTATTCGATTTTACCCACAATCGTGGAAGAATCATGCATCTGGTCGTTTCGGAATTTTACGCGGTGAAGCTCCTCCGGCCGAAAGTGTGACAAAGACGGAAGGATATACAATCATGAAAAGTATAATTTCGGGTTTCTCCTTTTAATTACAATCTACGAAAGCGCTAATCATATCCATCGCATCATCTCGACCGTATACGGTTTGGGTAAAAAACAAAGTCATCTCGGCATCTCTGTATGACAAGTACGTACCACGGTACTTTTCATATATCGAGGCGAGGTCGTCGAGGTTATCGTCGCACCATTCTGCGACGTCCTCGTCAGTCATGTCACGGTGAAGACCTTTTTCGATGAAACCGACAACCTCGTCGCTGAGGGGCATCTCTGTCACGACGGTGCAATCGTCGTCCATGATTATAGTCTCTTGTTATATTCATTTTTCCACATTGACTTAGGTTTCATAAGATTATTATACGCCTCTTTCGCATTTTCGTACGCTTTTTTGACTTGACCGAGGGTAGTTGCCTTCGTGATTCTACCTTTGAAGACCCTCTTCTTCTTTTCCCAATCTTCGCGTACCTTATTATTTGTACCCTTTGCCAACTTTTTCATTTGGGTATTTATCTTAGATGTGTAACTACCCCTTTCGGTAAGAGTTGGTCTTCTATTGTTTTCCTTCTTTTTGAGAGCTTTATCAGCCAGATTCAAAATATTGTTTGCGGCGTTCAACTGTTTTTTCATAGTATTCTTCTTCTTGGCTTCCCTTTCAGCTTTTCGTGCAGCTGCCTTTTCCGCTTCCTCCTTTCGTTTAGCTTCCTTGGCCTCTTCCTTCAATCTCTTCTCCTCCGCGAGTTTGTTCTGTATCGCCTTATTAGCGGCGATCGCCTCATTCCTAATTGCTTTCATCTTATTGAGATTTTGGTTCTTGAATGCAGTATTGAGTCTTGATTCGAAACCAGACTTTTTATTTTTTGGTAATTGTTTGAGACCACCGATAGCAGATTTCATAGGTCGTAAATTTTCATTTGTAATCTTGGGTTTGTTATTGGATTTCTTGTTTTCAAATACTTCAAACGTGGGGTTGTTTTGCATGTTTGGTTCAAATGTAGGGTTAGGTTTCATATTTGGTTTCTTGACGTTATTGTTAGAATTGGAGTTGTATATAGGCTTTGGTTTTCCGCTGATGATGTTATTGTTATTATTACCGAGTCTCAAACCACCATTGAAACTACCCCTGTTATTGTTATTTTTGACCGCTTTGTTTAGTATACCCTTCACAAGGGGTCCTGTAGTGTTCGAAATCTTCTTGTTCACTCCGTTTTCAAAACGCTTACGAGTGTTGGCAGTTTTCTGATTAAACTTCATCACGAGTTTAGCATACTCGGATTGTTCGTCGCGTGTAAGTACACTCTTCTTGATTTCATTTCTCAATTTGATGCGGTTATTCAGATTTTTATTGAGATTGTTGAGTTCTTTCAGCGTCTTAGCATTCTTGATAGCTGTATTCCATTTACCAATTCTCCTAAAAGGGTTGGCGATCGCATTTTTAGTCTTCTTGATCAGTACATTCTTCTTGTTTTTGAGTTGACGATTACCTTCAATGTTGAGCTGCTTGTTCAACTCCGCACCGGCGTTGAACTCGCTGTTATTCAGTTCCTTTTTGAAGATTTTATTCAAGTCATTCACGTTCATGTTGAACTTCTTAACCTTATTGAGAAGTTCGCGCTTGGACGGAATATTACTCGCCTCGATCTTACCCTTTAATTCGACCCTCTTGTTGATATTTTTGTTGATGACATTGAGATTGTTGAAGGTTTTGGCATTCTTAATAGGTTTATTCCATTTACCTATTCTACCAAAAATCCCGGCAACGTGCTTCGAAGTTTTGTTTCTCACTTGTTTACGCTTATTTTCGAGTTGACGCGTACCTTCATTATTGAGCTGCTTATTAAGTTCGGCAGCGGCATTGAAATTATTATTGGTGTTGTTATTCTTAGCCCGGTTTTGACGCTTCGCCTCATTATTGAGTTGCTTGTTAAGTTCAGCGGCGGCGTTGAAATTATTGTTGGTCACATTTTCTTTGTTTGGTTTGGTGTTGTTACCATTGTTATTGGGCTTCACGTTACCGTTGTTGTTTGGTTTGGTGTTACCATTGTTATTGGGCTTCACGTTACCGTTGTTGTTTGGTTTGGTGTTGTTGGGCTTCACATTACCATTATTGTTTGGTTTGGTGTTGTTGTTACCATTATTGTTTGGTTTGGTGTTGTTGGGCTTCACATTACCATTATTGTTTGGTTTGGTGTTGTTACCATTGTTATTGGGTTTGGTGTTACCATTGTTATTGGGCTTCACGTTACCGTTGTTATTGGGCTTCACGTTACCATTATTGTTTGGTTTGGCGTTACCGTTGTTGTTAGGTTTCACGTTACCGTTGTTGTTAGGCTTCACGTTACCGTTGTTGTTAGGTTTCACGTTACCATTGTTATTGGGCTTGTTATCATTGTTATTGGGCTTCACGTTACCGTTGTTATTGGGCTTGGCATTGTTACCATTGTTGTTTGGCTTGTTATCATTGTTATTGGGCTTCACATTGCCATTGTTGTTGGGCTTGGCATTGTTACCATTGTTGTTTGGTTTGGTGTTAGGCTTTCGCTTGTTTTCCGCTAATTGCTTAGCGTTACGTCTAGCCTGTAAAGCATTCTTAGCCCTGTTGAGACTTTTGTTGTACTCTGCGTTTGGAATGAACTTCATAGTCTTAGTACCGGGTACGGTAGTGGAGTACCCACCAAACATACCCTTCTTATCAGTCGCATCGAGCTTGTACACTTCAAGGTCCTTATTTCGCTTACTCTTGAGAGCGTTGAGAGATACATTTACAAAAGATTTACCATTAGCGAATGCCTTCACGTAATTGGTAGATACAGCCGCATTTATCGAAAGCTTCTTAAGAGCATCCAAATCAGCCTTCTTGGCCACTTTTTCTGTAATTTGTTTTTCGATATTAGCCTTGGTAGAGTTATAGTTAGTTGGGTTTACGTAAGCGACGCGTCGTTTACCCATGAAAAGAGGCGAAAGCTGGTTACGAAGATTCCTGATGACCACATCCTTCTTGACCTTATTCGCGAGTGCATTTTTGTTGACATTTTCTACCGACTTGTTACCCATAAACGCGGTAAGATAAACCTTATCCACATTGGGTAGACTGAGTAGATTCTTCTCGATATTGGTTATACGCTTAGATTCTTCCTTTTTCTTCTTAAGCTCTTCTTGACGCCTGACCACTTCTTCACGGGCAGCCTCGCGTTTAGCTTCAATCTCTTCCCGCTTTTTAGCCTTTTCCGCTTCCTTCCTATTTTCCTCGTTACGTCGAGCCTGGTTGTTAACAGCTGCATTTTCCTTATTGGGTTCTTCATTTATGGTGTTTAGTTTATTGTTATTCACCTTGTTGTTACCAACGCCGGTGTTGTTCTTATTGGGTTTGTTGTTATTGTTAGCGTTAGCATTGGTCATGATGGTGTTTCCGTTATTGTTTTTGTTGTTATTCACACCGGTGTTTACCTTGTTGGGTTTGTTGTTATTGTTAGCGTTAGCATTGGTCATGATGGTGTTTCCGTTATTGTTTTTGTTGTTGTTACCAACGCCAGTGTTCACCTTGTTGTTACCAACGCCAGTGTTTATCTTGTTGGGCTTGTTGTTACCAACGCCAGTGTTTACCTTGTTGTTTACCTTGTTGTTCACCTTGTTGTTACCCACACCAGTGTTTACCTTGTTGTTTACCTTGTTGTTACCCACACCAGTGTTTACCTTGTTGTTTACCTTGTTGTTCACCTTGTTGTTACCCACACCAGTGTTTACCTTGTTGTTCTTGGGCTTGTTTGGAGCCACTGGAGTCACCGGTTTATTGGAATTAGCTGGTTTTGGGAGAGGTCCCTGTCCACCCGGGAAAGGAACGGTAGATCCCTCGTTTTTGTAGTATCCGGTACCTTTATTACCAGTCTTAAACACGTACCCATTTTTCTTACCGTTAAATGTATTTGATTTCACGAAACTATTATTTTTATTTTTCGAACCACCGAATATTCCACCGAAAATAGACGATGGTTTATTGTTCGGTTTTCCATTGGTGAAATCGGGTCTGTTCATGGTGGCGAACAAACTCTTTTTGGGAAAAGATACTTGGGAATTTGGAACGTTATTTCTCTTACTCGAAACGTTATTTACCATTCCATTATTACGGTTTCTTCCTCCATTATTGAACGCCGAATTATTGTTAAAATTCCTGTTCCCGTTCCCTCCGGTAACATTATTTAAGTTACTGTTACCAACGACAGAATTCACTGCTGTGGTATTGTTCAACCCGAGGTTGTTCACTGCTGTGGTATTGTTTAAACCAAGATTGTTCACTGCTGTGGTGTTGTTCACTGCTGTGTTAGTCTTGCTCACCATCACGCGCCTCTTAGAAATCTTAATAGGTTCATGTACGTTCATGTACCTCAGACGTTTACCGATGGAATCAAAAATTTGATTCTTGGTCATCTGATCAGTCTGCTTTAATCCAACCTTGCGCGCAATTTTCTTAAGGTCGGTACGTTTCGAAGCCGAGCTAAACAAAACGTCAAAATCCTTGGGTGTCAAGGGAGATTTCTTATCGTAAAGGTAACCCATCCTAGAGTTAAACACGAGAGGGGGTAATGGTAATTTTCCATCCTGAATATCGTCATATACCTGACATATTTGTTCTCTTGTCAGTTTAATAGATTCCCCAGTATTCATCTTAATGAGTTTTCTGAGGTCGGCTATTTCTGCGTCTGGATCACACGCATCCATTTTATATTAAACTGACAAAAAAGTTTTGTCTATGATGAGTTATTTCACTCCATAGAAAGGAGCTGATTTATGAGATTCTTCTTTTCCTTCGCCGGTATCAACTGTTTGACTATGATGTTTTTGATATTCGTTTTCAAGTCGTCTATGTTCACTCGCTTCGTCTTGAGTCTCTTTACGAGTTCATCTTTCATTTCTTTCTTTATTGGTAATTTAGACAACAACGTCGCCACACGCTTTTTAGTCTTGGCAAATTGTTTATCCTTGGCACTCGAAATCGTGGTGATTTTCTGTATGGTATTTTTACCATCCATGTAACTCTTGAGGTACTCGTCTATCCTCTTTTGGGGTAAATTGGGGAGGCTGTATAGATGTTTTTCCAATCTTGGTTTAAGAAGTTGGCGATCCTTCCTATTCTTATTCTCCTTGAATGCCTTCGCCGCCTTCACTCGCTTAACCTGTTCTTCACGCCTCCTCGCAGCGTTACGCACGTTCCTCTTACGAGCCTTAGCTTCCCTCATTTCGGTCACGATAATATTCGTCTTTTTTCGGTTGACCATGGCCTGCGCCTTTCGTTTAAGAGCCGAGATATTCTTGGTATTGTCACCGACATCACCTTCCAGTCTATTCTTCTGTTCCTTCGTCAAGTTGAGAGTGTTGAGGAAGGCTCGAAGCTCAGTCTTGAGTCGCCCGCGTGTAGACCTCTTGTTCTTGAGTGCCTTCTCGGCTTCTTGTATCTTGCGCTTAACTGCATCCACATTTGTGTTCGGTTTGACACTGTTGACAAAGGTTCGCTTCATGGTCGCCGTGATGTTCGCGTTATTCGCAAAGTTTCTGACATTCGACCGTTTCTTCTCGAGAGCCTCGGCGTTGAGTTCACCCCGTATCTTTTCCGCTTGTTTCCGTAAATTTTGAGCCTTTTCAGGTGTGAGTGAATTGTTAATTTTATTTAAAATGGGTGTATTCTTGTTACCCAGTTGTAACGAAACGATGTACTGTTTCGTCTCCTTTTGGAGTGTATCTTGGTTTCTGGCCTTAGCATCGATTTCCTTAGCCCGTGATATTAATCTGTTGACACTCCCGGGGTTGTTTCGGAATGCCTTTAAAATATTGGTCCGTACAGCATTTGTTATCATCAGGGGTTTCATGCTCTCGACGAGTCTCTCACGATTTCTCTGCTTCCTAAGATCGGTCGCGTTTAATTTAGAAATGGTGAGACTCTTATCCGGAGTCCTGTCGAAGGTGTTGAGAATCTTTTTGACGTTCGTCTCAGAAAGGTTCAGTGATTTGAGATGTCTGGACAACTCGGTACGTTCGTTCGCACGCTTTTCTCTCTTTCGCATAGACTTGAGATTGCGGGCTTTCGTTTCGAAAAGTACCACACTACCCGGTTTAGCGTTAAAGTTGGCTAAGATACTCTTCTTGTCAGCCTCGTTGAGGTCTAAGGGTTGAAGTATTTTTTCAATCTTACTTCGATTGGCCGCAATCTTTTCACGTACACGCTGGTCCTTGAGTTTTCGAGCCTTATTTTCAATTCCAGTCAGGGTCTTCACTTCGTCAAAATCTTTGAGTATAGACTTTCGGTCTTCGACGTTCATGTTCAACTCTTTATCGAGGAACGTGTAGAGGCTGGCCCTCTCCGCCTTGTACTTTTCATCTGCCCGTTTCTCCTTTAGTTCAGCTACCCGTTTCAACATCTTATTGATGGGTATGTTTTGAGTGGTAAACTTTTGTAAAATCATGGTCTGGTTTTGGACAGACATGGGCTGTATGGCCTTTTGGAGTTTCATCATGTCTATATTTTTCTTTCGACTGATGGCATTCACGAGTCTCTCTCGAACCTGTTCAGCTTCTTTAACCGTAGTGACCTTTCCGAGGTTGAGATTAAATTTCAAACCACTTTGAAGTGTCATGTTCGAGATTTCGCGACGAATAATATCTACGTACCCACGCGTAATATTATCATCCAATCGTTTGATGTCGTTGCCATTCTTGATATTTTTGATTCGCTGATTACGTTTTTCATCCGCGGGTAAAGCCTTGGCGCGATTGGTTAAACGTTTTCGTTCATCGTTGAGAAGTTTAATTGTTTCAGCCTTTTCCCAGTATTGGGGCATATCATTCGGGTACTTGTTGTAACTGTTGATAAGTTTCTTCACTCTCTCATTGGTCGCGTTGAGTCCGAGGTTATTTAAGATGTACCGTCTGAAGTGGATATTTTGATTCTTTTTCATATTCTCCTCTTCGCGTTTTAACTGATTTTCCATTTCTTTGAGTCTCTGTTCGTTCACGGCATTGGAGAGGTTCTTCTGTTCGAGAGCTGCTTTATTGGAGGCTTCCTTGTTAAGTCTGGCTTTTATCTTGATATTTTTCTGTGCGTTTCTCGTGTTACGAAGATTCGAGACGATATTTTTCATCGAGTTGAGAGTACCCATACCCGCGTCAAACCCTTTCATCATTTTCATCTTATTCACTCGACTGAGACCCTGCTTGTTAATGTAATTCTCCAGTTCCTTCCTATCCTTGGACCTGGGTGCATTTTTGGTCTTTATATGAGCGGCGGTGGCCGATTTAATCAAGGGTTCGAAGTTGACGAAATACGCGTCGAGTGCGAGGGCGATTCGGTCACGTTCTGCTTGATTTAAGGTTAACGCACCCACATAACTGGCAAAGTTTACATCGTTTCGAATTCCAGCCTCGGCTTTACGAAGGTTTTGGATCTTCTTCGCTTCATTCAATAGTACCGGTGATTCTGTGTACGTCTTCACATACTTGTTGACGATGTAGTCGATATTAGATGGATCTATTTTGAGTTTTTTGAGACTGTTTACTAACCCGGGTAAATTTTTGTCCCTGTACTCTTTGTACAGTTTCATGTAGTACCGATTCGCATCCTTCTTTATAGCGTTTACGGGTTTATTGTAGGTTGTGTATTGGTTTATAAAATACTGGTGATCCTTTGGTTCGATTCCCAGTTCAGTCAGGTACTCAATAATTTCGTTCATATCTAACTGGTGACTAATCATCTTCTGCTCCTCGACCATGGCGTTTCGCTCGAGCTTCTTCTTCTCAGCCATGAGAGCTTTTTCTTTTTGGTACATGGCTTCTTGATTTTTCAAAACTCGTTCTTTTTCTCGCATAGCATTTTCTCTGCGACGCTTGGTTTCTCGGTTCGTTTCTTTTTGTAACTGAACCTTCGAATTCTTGATCTGTGTGTTTATCGAGCCCTTCATTTGCCTCGTCAGATTTTTTACATCTTCCGCCGTGCTGACTGTGTTTATCTTAGAAACGAGGATCTGATTCATACCCGTGGACTTGGCGATTTGACGCAACTTGTCTTTCGTACGCTTCTTCACTACATTTTTGGCGGCATTGAGCTTATTCAGATCGTTTATGGCCGACAGGTTATTCAAGATGTCTATGTTAGCCTGTAACGCAAAATTGGATAACGCCTTCTTGTTATTCTGTAGCTTCTTTTTGTATGCGTTCGAGATACGCTCGTTCACGATCTTGACGTTGTTCGCATTTTTAACGTTCGAAATGTTTAGCTCATACGAAATTCGCTTTGCGCGTTCCGCTAATCGGTTCTTGGCCACTTTGAGATTAAACTGTTTTCGAGTCACGGCGTTAATTTCCTTCTTTAAATTCTCGAGTGATACGTTCGTATTCTTGAAACGAGTGATGAAATCTGACTTGTCGAGGTTGAGATTTTTGACATAGGCAAGTAGTTCATTGAGTTCTTTATCACGTTTCGTATTTTTGAGGGTTTTCTCCATCGTCACCACATTCTCACGCAATTTGGGAATGTTAACATTTTTCAGACGCATACGATTGATAAATACAGTCTGCTTGTTGGGTGGAAGGGTACTTTTCCTCACGAAGTTTATGAAACCTTCCTTGTCCTGTTCGAGGATGGTATTTGTCTCACGTTTCTTGTTTTCACTCTTTTTGATACCCGCTTCTTCTATGCGTTTTTTGAGGGGAACTAAACGGTCCAAAAACCTGAGGTTGCTGATGGCCCGTGAAAAATTAGAACCAACGTTTTGTTCGTTGGAAAATTTAGACAAGGCCACCTTACTCGCTTGTACTATGTCCAACTTGACCACGTTAAGTGCCTGCATAGTACTCGCACCAGATATGGCACCGGCGAATGAGTCATAGATTCCAATCTCTTTTGCCAAGTTGGTGAGCTTATCCTTCTCGTTGGAAAGTTCGGCCATCAAGCGTCTCTCACCAGCCTTTTCTATCGTACTCTTGAGTGCATCAGCTTTGTCACCCGTGTCGACAGCTTTGATCTGTTTCGCAAAGTTTTGAGCGACGCCCAATTTTGTCGCAATCTCCACGAGCTCCGCACGCCTACCGGCTATGCCTTTCAAGACCTTAACCTTTTTCAGCTTTTTGGCCTCTTCTATGAGATTCTTCACGGCAAATTTACCAGTTTTGAATTTATTCAAAATTTTAGACTGGTTCACTTGACTGATACCAAGGTTCTTGATAGACTCGCGGAGCAGTTTCCTCTGTTTCGAGATGCGTTCGGAAGCCTTCTTCTTTTCGAGCTTCTTTGCATTTTCGACGAGGGTTCGTATGGTATTCTTTCCATCGTCAAACTTTTTGAGAAGAGCATTTTTATCAGTTTGATTGATCTGGATACCTTCGAGACTCTTGGTGAGTCTCGCACGACGAGTGCCTACGTCTTGTTTCTTACGGTACGCGGCAATTTTCTGCCCCCTCTCGTACAGTTCATCCAAATTCGATTTGTCGTTTACTGTATCTAGAAGTTGGTACAGGTCGTCGTAGTTAAGATTTACGTTCGCGAGACGACGTTCGAGGTCGCGTCTCTTTTTATTTATCTCTTCCGAACGTCGACCCTGGTGTAATGCCAAGGCTTCCCTATAAAGAGTTTGGGGGTCTACTCTACCCTGTTGAACCCTCTGTTGGTAAGACTCGATTTCTGACTTACTAAGAAAAGGTAGTGCAGCCAGCCTTACTCTGAATGTATCCACATTCATTTATAATAGGCTGATAAAAAAGTATACCCCTTGTTGAATAACCGTATTTTTTCTTCATAATCCATACCAAAATCAAACACGTTCGTATCTTCTACATTGATTTCTACTATCTCTATTGGTGCGTCGTACGTGACACGATTTGAAAGAGCTGATCGTACGAGTGTCTCTACAAACTGTTTTGGTGTTTCTATGTCGTCTTGATACATTCGGTTCATTTTAATTTTTATGCACGTAATCTCGTGCGCCTTTTTATCATAAAACGGTGAAAGTGGAAATTCCTCTTTCATCCCTCCATCTACATACGTATTACCATTGTATTTGCCACATGCAAAAATAAACGGTACCGCCATACTCATACACACGGCGTCTATGACTTTCATGTCCGGATGGGTATCCTTTGAAAAATAGACTGTTTCGGATGTATTCATACAAAACGCCGATACGTATATCTTCATCTCCAACTCTTCAAATGTGGGATCCGATCCACAAATTTCAACCAATTTTTTACGTATAGGAGCCATGTCAACAAAACCAAATTTGTTAAAAAAGGAGCCTATACGTATCTTAACAAAATTGGGGATATTGAGTTCGAGTGAAGTTTCGAAAATTTCGTCAATAGACATCCCAACTGCTAAAAATAAAGCCAATATGGCACCCGCGGAAGATCCTGATATCTCTTTAACGTCGGCGAGCTGTGTCTCTCGAGCCTTTAACGCTCCTATGAGAGAATAGATACCCATGGAAGCTGGTCCCAGTACCAAGTACTTCATCCTCCTACTTAGTAGAATTGAGGAAATTGACGCCTTAAAAGCGCAAACACGAGCGCGAATACGATCGAGTGCACGAGAACGGCGTTCAGGCTGGTCTGACCGGAGCGGAGGACGCCGCCGGATCCAGGGGGGAGGGTGAGAAGAAGACCAGGGCTCAACGCGAGGAAGAGCGCGGTGCTGACGATGAGATCGTTCCTGGTGAGAACAAGACCCATAGCCCGGGCGATGAGGCTGTATACGAGGAAGAAGACGAGCGCGTGGAAGAAGATGGCCATCTGACTGGTTTTGCGGTTTCCGAAAGAAACCTTGGAGCCGTCGGTGGTCAGAACAACACCGGGGCTCAGCGCGAGAAAAAGAGCCGCAGGTATAGCCACTTTTTGAGCAGTAAGATTTGGGGGAAGCATTTAATATATACTCATAAAATTTTTAGCAAAGTCTACGAAGTGGTAAAATGTTGCACCACGCATCATGTATCCATGCAAACCATTTTCGTTGATGCAGCGCCTGAGATTTCTCCAAATGTGAGCGAGTCTCTCTTCGTACCACCCAGTTTCTTCTTGGTGTTCCCAAGTGACACGTTCCTGATAGGAATCGTGTTCCATAAAACAGAATTCCACGAAATCACAAAACTTCCCTGTATGGTTGATATGGGCGTCATACATGAGTGTGTTAATCATGTCCCACATGTATCGCAATTCATCTGAGTATTCGACTTCCCAGTCTTCAATATTCAGAGGAGTGTCATCGATGAAATCATCGTCATCACTGGCATCGTGTTCGAATCCAGTGGACGCTTCGTATACGTATTGGCTCCAGACCATAGTTAATTACTTATCTTCTTTCTCGGGCTTATCTTTTATACCGGTTAACGAGAGTGAGGTTGACTCCTTCGTCTTGAGGTTATCCTTGATTGCGTTTAAAGCGCCTTCGACCTTGGCCTCATCACCCGCGAAAAACACAAGTAGACCATCCTTGATCGCATCCTTGTTCATACTGCCCTTTCTGACAGTTTTACGAATACTAATCTTCCCCTTCCTGAGGTTAATGGTATCAATACCCTGAGAAACCATATGTGTCTTGACCGCCTCTTTGAGCCGCTTCTCTTCCTGGTTTAGGATTTTGATATCAGATTTCGCTTCAGAAAGTTGTTTTGTAAGTTCTACGAGCTTGGAGACGCTCTCAGAAAGTTCGTTAGAAACGGTAGTCATTATTAAACAGGTCTAGTGTCTAATCTTTAAGCGCACAAACCACGCTGCATGGTGTCGGGAACAATGGTAGAGTTGTTCCAAACGTAGGGGTCCTTGGGGTTAGGAGGATCAGCCCTGATCTGCTGGTTGGCGTTGCGGAGGGCGCCACCGACAGTCTCGGGGAAGCCAACCTGCTGACGGGGCTCGAGGAAGTTCTGCCCCTTGAGGATGTCCTCTGGGGCGAACTCACCAAAGTCCTCATCAGAAGCCACCTCGCGGGGGAGGAGGGAGGAGGCAAGTCCGGTACCCTTGTTCATGCCACAAGCAGTAGCAGAGGCAGCTGGGGCAGCGGCGGGGCCGTTGGAGGGGGCCGCACCGAACGCCGAGTACTCACGCTCGACGATCGCGTAACCAGACTTGGAGTTCATGTTGAATAGAAGAAAAATGAGAACAGCGATGGCCACGAGCATCATGATGGTTTGCCTACGACCCTTGAACATCGACATCTTTTATATACTATTAACAAATTTTTTTATTCTTCTTGCTCATCGACAAATGCATACTGGTCTGGGTATACATCGAGAATTGGATCGGGGTGCACCTTGACCTGGACAACATTCCACGAAGAACCGAAAGCCTTCTTGGCGAACCAAAGTCCGGCAAATTCGAGAATGACATTGCACATTTTACCGGTCTGCACCACCTCAAAGTCGACGACCTCCTGCTGTGCATCGAACACCTTGGTCGCCTCGATACGATCGCCTGTGAGCTGACCGTTGACTACACTGGGGGTGTACGCACCCTTGATGACCGTATCAGAGAGCTTCTTACCAAACCACGACTCACAGTTTTCGTTCGCCGCCTCGAGGTTGGCCGTGTCGACATCCTCAATCTTCTTGAGGTTCGCCTCGGACGCGAGGTCAAAAACAACTTCGCCTGACACGTCAGCAACCTTCACGTTGTTGAGCTGAATGAGACACTTTCGCTTGGTGTCGTTGAGAGTCTTGACGAAATAAAGGCCATCTTCACCCTTAGCAGGAGCGTTGTAAATCATTTATGTTTATGTTGTGTCTTATTTCTTTAACCCAACAAAGGGTATGGCAGCCGATTTATTTAACACGTTCTTATCTACCCACATGTTTCGCCTGGGTTTGAACCCGTATAAAGTGTTCGAGACGTTGAAATTCTTTGGTAAATTTTTAGAATTCTTCGGTCTGAGATTAAACTCATTCTTAACGTAGGAGTTATTCGTGACATTCTTCCACGTCTGCGAGCCGAGGTTGAAACGTTTGTTACCACTCGACTTTTCGTATCCATTCACCTTGGTGTTTTTGACCGCACTCTTGAAACCATAAACCATTTGTTTAGAAAGTCGATCGTCTGAAGGTTTCGTCGTAAAATTCTTGTATTTGTAAGGATCGATGCGTTTAGCCTGGTTCATGGAAACGCGTGCATTTTTCTTTGTGGCTGGGGCACCTTTTCGAATAATCTTACCGCGTACACGTTTAAACACATCTTCCATGGAATCGGTCATCTTGATGCGTTTATCGAAGAGGCGGGCTAACCTCACGAGTCTCTGGCGATCCTTTTCCTTCTTTTCTGGACGAAGTTTAAGTTTCTGCATGAGATAGATATCTTCTATCAAAAACTCCTTGCTCGCGATGTACACCTTGTTATTCGTCACGAGTTTACCGGTGTCCAAATTACGATACGTGATACCCCGACGCCTAGAAAGAACGACCTCGTAGCCAAACTCCTTCGGGCGCATGAAGGGTATGTCGAGAATGCCACCGATGTTTAAATCCTCTATCTTACCGGATTTGGGGGAAAAGTACCGAATATTCATGTCCAGAGCAAACAATTCCACGTCTATGAACACATCACCTTTCGCCGGTTGATTCGTAGAACCGGTCTTTTTCTTCTTGATGAGTGTGTACCGACGTGTGATGACGGGGGCTCCCTGTTTGAAATTGATACCCAAAAACTTGAATATCTTAGGATGTTTCTTACGCATGGTTATGAGTCGTCGCTTTACGCGGGGGCCCAAGCGTTTGGCGATCTCTCCCAGTTTGTCCCACAGTATAAGTTTTGTGGCTTGAAGTTTACCAAAGTATTGTGGATTCACGGACATTCTAGGAACAAATTTCGCGTCTATATCACTGGTGACGATTCGGTCGTTGTAATCGACGTAGAGATTGAAGGCTTCTCCCCCACTCACGATGACATCACCCATATTTTTCATGTGTTCAGATATCTCACCGATAGTTTCTATGATTATGTCTCGAATGGAATCGGTCACGAGAACATACATGATTTTTTCAAAATCCTTTTTGCTGTGTGTGTTGTGTACACGAGCCCTGAACTTACCAAGATCTCTCTGAAGATTTCGGTCGTAATATTTTTTCAGTTTACCATCATTGAAAAGTAAATTTTCATTCAAAAATTTTTCGATGGTGGATTTCGAATATATTTGTTCATCCATTATTATATTGTGACATAATAATATGGTCTGTAGTCTGATAGACGAGTGTAGGTGTTATGCCTACGAAGATGAACAGAAACAGTTTTGTGGGGTGCGTCGTGGACCTGTCGTGGAGCCGTGTCAAGAAGACTGCTGCTTCGGGGGGTGTCCTGATGACGGTAGTCGCCAACCGTTTAGAATCATACAGCGCCCAAAGAAAGTAGAGGTGGTGGAGAAGTTTGATCAGGTTGGAATATCCGTTTTAATACTCGTGCTAATCACGGTTCTTTTTGGTCTACTTTACATCGACTTAAAGATTAGGTCCGTAAGAAAGATATAATGTCTCTTGAAACCATTCAGACCGAACTTGCCGCTCTCCGCAACGACGTAAAGACTCTCACCAAGCTCATCCGTAAGATTAAGAACACCCAGGAGGATCCCAACGGTGAGAAGGCGAAGAAGCGCGCCGAGAACAACGGATTCAACCGTAAGCAGGATGTGACACCTAAGTTGCGCGAGTTTCTTGGACTTCCCGAAGGCGAGCTCATCTCTCGCTCCGAGGTTACCAAGTTTATCAACAAGTACATCACCGAGCAGGGTCTTAAGCACCCCGAGAACGGTCGCCAGATTATCCTCGACGACAAGCTCCGCGATCTCCTCGCTCCCCCCGCGGACGTTCAGGTAACCTACCTTAACCTCCAGAAGTACCTCTCTCCTCACTACGTCAAGAAGGAGGAGGAGAAGGCTTAAAAAATAAAAACGTACATTAAATAACAACATGGTCAACTTCCTTACCAAAGAAAAGGCTGAACAACTTGTTGGTACAAAGATCAAAAACCTTGATTTGTACCAAAAGGCTTTTACTCATAAATCTGCTCTAAAGGAGTATGAACAATTCACGGAATCATTCGAGACCCTTGAATTTATTGGTGACTCTGTACTAGGGTTCGTCATCACTAAATTCCTATTTGACCGTTTCGAAAGTCGTCAAGAAGGTTTTCTCACGAAGGCTCGAACCAAACTGGTTCGAGGTGAAACACTCGCTAAAATTGCTGCGGGGTTGGGTCTTAATGAACTTGTCATCATGGACGAGAAGGGTATGCGAAACGGCTGGAACAATAACACTAAGATTTTGGAGGATGTGTTCGAAGCCCTGATTGGTGCGATCTACATGGATATTGGTCTCATTCACGCGAAGGAATTCATCTTGAGAATTTACCAAGATTCGAAACTCGTCGATATTAATTCGATCATGATTGATGACAACTACAAAGACCATCTCATGCGTCATTGCCAAGTGAACGGGTGGGCTCTCCCGGAGTACCGCGTCGTTTCTCATCACGAAGGTCTCTTCTACATAGACATCTACATCGAGAATATGTTTCGCTCGAGAGGGGTCGCTAAAAGCAAGAAACAAGCCGAGCAAAATGCGGCCCAGATGTATTTTCAGGTTCTAGATGAACTTAAAAGATACAACTTTAGTTAAGTTATTATGCACCCTAATGTTAAGGCGTTAATTGAAAGGGAATACGCGGCTCAGAAATCGGAAGAATGGCTCGCCCTTCGTGGAAAAATGCTCACAGCGTCCGACGCGGCGACAGCTATAGGTAAAAATCCTTACCAAACCCCTGATGATCTACTCCTTAAGAAATGTGGTCTCGGTGAAAAATTCACCGGTAACGCGGCAACGAAACACGGTGAGAAATACGAGGACGAAGCCCGCATCCTCTACGAACAGCGTCACGGTGAGGTTGTTCACGAGATTGGTCTCGTTCCCCATCCGGTACATAATTGGCTCGGTGGAAGCCCGGATGGTGTGAGTGAGAGTGGTAAATTGGTAGAGATTAAGTGTCCTCCTCAGCGAAAGATTATCCCCGGGGAAGTACCCGGTCATTACATGCCACAGCTTCAACTGTGTATGGAGATTTTAGACCTAGATGAAGCAGATTTTATCCAATACAAGCCCGCGGAGACTAATTGGCCACTGCCAGAAGAATTCGATGTAGTTAACGTAAAGCGCGACCCCGAGTGGTGGAAAACGTACCTCCCAATCATGAAGGAATTTTGGGACAAGGTTCTCTACTTTAGGGAACACATAGACGAACTTCCGAAACCTAAGTTGAAGAAAACTCGAAAGAAAAAGGAAAAGGAACCGGTCAAGTGCGAGATTCAAGCACTCTCAGACGAAGATCCTTACGAGGATGATTAACGAACAGTATGCACTGGCTACGGCCAGCCTCAAAGGCCGTCTCTTCGTACCCTACCAAAGAGACGGTGTGCGATGGATGCTCGGAATGGAAGCACAGACCTCCGGACCAAAAGGAGGATTTCTTAGTGACGAAATGGGTCTGGGTAAGACCGTACAGTTGATTTCCGTGATGCTCGGGAATCCACGAGATCGCACACTCATCGTCGTACCCAAATCCATTATCACACAATGGCGTGACGAGCTCAACAAGTTTGCACCCCAGCTCAGCGTACACGTGTATGATGGACCCGATCGGACTATCGACAAACACGCGAAGGTGACCATCGCACCATACACGCTTCTGTCTGACAGAAAGTCTGACACGACACCACTTCACCATGTATCGTGGGATCGTGTCATTCTTGACGAGGCTCATGAAATCAGGAACAAACAGAGCAAGACGTTCAAGAGTGTGTGCGAACTCAGGACGGATATCAAGTGGTTGGTGACCGGTACACCCGTCTTCAATTCGATGAATGACTTTGTGAACCTGTGCACTTTTTTGGGTGTTCCCAAGAACTTTGTCCAAGGCCGAACCAAGGAAATTAAGGACATCTATATTCTTCGAAGGACCAAGGAAGATCTCGCCAAGATCAATGACCGTCTCACACTTCCTCCATGTCATTTCGAGAATGTGGAGTTGGACATGTTTCCAGAAGAGAAGGCACTTTACGAGTGTGTATTCCTGGAAGCACAGGGTATCATCCAGGAGGCATTCAGACACGCCCAGAGTCTCAACTCTAAAAACATGGTCATCTTGGAGTGTCTGTTGCGAGCGAGACAGTGTATGATCTGGCCACAAATGTACCTGAACGGGGTTGCCGCTCAAAACGAGACGAAGCCAGAAAAGTGGAAGGGTCGATCCAATAAGATGGAAACCCTGTTCAGACTACTGAAAGAGCATCCAACTGAGAAGTCTCTGATCTTTTGTCAGTTCAGGGGTGAGATGAATTACATTCAGTCTCAACTCGACTGCCCCGTGTTCAGAATCGACGGGTCTGTCTCGAGGGACGAGAGAGTTCGACAAATTGAAGGGTTCAAGAGGGTTGAGGGTGGTGCAGTCTTCATCATCCAGATCAAGAGTGGTGGTCAAGGTCTCAACCTTCAAGAGGCGACGCGTGTGTATATCACGGCACCCGCTTGGAACCCCGCGACAGAACTCCAAGCCATCGGTCGGAGTCATCGTACCGGTCAAACCCAAGCCGTCCATGTGAAAAAATTGGTCTATAAGGAGTGTAACCGCTTCATCAGTGTGGAGGAAGAAATGATGGCGCTTCAAGGTCATAAATCTTTGGTGTGTTCGGAAGTGCTCAACGATGAACGAGTCAAGACACAAATCCCTGTGAACAGGACGTCTGCCAAAATTTCGATCCTCGATATCAAGAAAATTTTCCGCGCTTAATATAAATGACTGTTGGTTCCCGCGCTGAAGTTTTCCATGGCACCGCTGACAAGACCTCCGGTGGTCTTGCGAAGAAGGATCTTATGATGAAGGATGGTCGTATCGTCTCCAAGGCTGCGAGCAAGGCGTCCAAGAAGGCCCTCAAGAGCAACCCCAAGTTCATGGCCTTCATCGATGCGGCGAGGGAGAAGGCGGAGAAGAAGGCTTCTTTCTGCCTCGTTCCCAAGAAGGGTAGCAAGTCCTACAAAAAAATAATCAAGGATAGTAAGTAAGAGATGACACTCGCTCAATGGTCAGAATCTGTTAAGATAGCTAAGATTAAGCTAGGTCTGGACCCAAAGAAGTATACCAAGGTTCAGGGTAAACTGCTTAAGGAGGCTCAGGCTATTTATAGTATTTTACTGATGAGTAAGTCTAAAGCTTAAATTGAAATCCTTTTAAATTTTGTGGCTCGTATACGATTAGTTGATGTAATTTCCAAGTACAACCGAACTTTCTGTTCAAGAAGTAGACACTGTTAAGCTCAGCGATAGCATGTCCACTATTTCTTGCATAGAGACCGTTAGTCGCCCCATCCCGTAGAGGATTTTTGTCTGCGTCAAAGACGTTCGCCTTGATTTGTTCGTCCATAGTCGTGTCAACCTTGATCCTAAACTTCGGCTCCCTGTCGGTAGCTTCTTTGACGTTCGAGTTGAACATAGGAAGAAGCTCCTCTTTCGTCATGGGTGCACCGAAGATAGTTTCACTCTGCTTTACGACTTCATCGATGATTAAACCTTCGAGCTTACGAACAGATTCGTAAAACTTTTTCATGTAACTGTCCTCCTCGTCGTACCCTTTGATGGCAAAATCGATGTTGTACTTCGTGGGGCCAATTTCGGGTGTGAAACCGGATACCCCGAAAGGCATGTACATACGAGGGAATTGGACACGGAACGGAGTGCCCTGTTTTGTAGTGATGACAATTTTTCTGTTATTATATTCGTTTATCTGAACGTTTTCGATAGCTTTGTCCATGACTTCTAATTAGCTTTTAGATTCAAAACTTTAAGCTGAGCATGCCACGCACTCTGGTTCAAGACTGAACTGGATTGGACGAGCTTTCGCCTTAGATCTCAAATAATACATACCCGTCTTGAGGCCAGACTTCCAAGCGTACATGTGCATCGAGGAGAGCTTGGACATTGTGGGGCTCTCCATGAACAGATTCATGGACTGACTCTGGTCGATGAACCTCCCGCGGTCTGCCGCCATCTGGATGATCCATTTCTGACTAATTTCCCACACGGTCTTGTATAGCTTCTTGATATCATCAGGGATATCCACGATGTTTTGGATAGACCCACCCGCTTTCACCATGAGATCCTTCATCTCCTTAGACCATAAGCCCACACGTTTCAGGTCTTCGACGAGATGCTTGTTGACCACGACAAATTCACCCGCGAGTGTACGTCTCAGGTAAATGTTGGTCGTGTAGGGTTCGAAGCACTCGTTATTACCTAGAATCTGCGCCGTAGAAGCCGTCGGCATGGGTGCCATCAGAAGAGAGTTACGGAGGCCCTTCGTCTTCACGCGCTCACGCATTGCATCCCAATCGTACCGTCCACTGAACTTCGTGTCCCCTTCCCACATATCCGGTTGAAGGATACCTTGAGAGGCTGGAGAACCCTCGAAACTCTCGTACGAACCATCAACTTCGGCGAGCTCGGACGATGCCTCAAGAGCTGCGTGGTACATAGTCTCAAAGATGTGTGCGTTGAGCGTACGCGAATCCTCACAATCGAAGGGGAGACCACAAAGAATAAACACGTCCGCGAGACCCTGAACTCCGAGACCAATAGGTCTGTGCTTCATGTTGGAGCGACGCGCCGTCTCGACAGGGTAGAAGTTGCGATCGATGACGCGGTTGAGGTTCTTTGTCACGGTCTTAGTGACTCCGTGAAGCTTCTCGAAATCAAAAGTCTTTGTCTCCCTATTCACATACTTGGGGAGAGCGATGGACGCCAGGTTACACACAGATGTCTCGTCCTTGTCGGTGTACTCCAAAATCTCCGTACACAAGTTAGAACTCTTAATCACACCCAAATTCTTTTGGTTACTCTTCTCGTTGCATGCATCCTTGTAAAGCATGTATGGAGTTCCAGTCTCAGTTTGAGACTTCAGGATAGCCTTCCAAACGTCAGTCGCCGGAACGGTCGCGTTGGCGAGACCCTCCTCTTCGTACTTGGTGTACAACTCTTCAAATTCCTTCCCATAGACGTCGGAGAGACCCTTCGCCTTGTCCGGACAAAACAGGGACCAGTTCCCACCCTCTTCGACTCGCTTCATGAACAGGTCTGGAATCCACATCGCTGAGAAAAGATCCCTGCAGCGTGCTTCCTCGTCGCCTTGGTTGAGACGCAACTCCAAAAAGTCCATGATATCTGCGTGCCATGGCTCGAGGTAGACCGCAATCGACCCCTTACGTCGACCAGCCTGGTTCACGTATCGAGCCGTCGCGTTGAAGACCCTCAGCATCGGGATGATACCATCCGATTGACCGTTCGTTCCTCGGATACGAGACTTGTTTGCTCGAATATTATGAATATGTAACCCAATCCCACCGGCCCATTTGGAAATCTGGGCACACTCCGTCAAAGTTCCGTAGATGCCATCGATGGAATCCTCTTTACCAGCGATGAGGAAACAAGAGGACATCTGAGGTCTTGGGGTACCCGCATTAAATAGGGTCGGTGTCGCGTGAATGAAATAGCCTTGGGACATTTTGTCGTAGGTTTCGAGAACGGCTGGGACGTCCTTACCATGAATGCCTATGGCGACGCGCATAAACATGTACTGAGGTGTTTCGATGAGCTTTCCGTTTACCCGTTGAAGGTAACTTTTCTCCAGGGTTTTGAGACCGAAATATCCAAAATCGAAGTCGCGATCCGTCTTGATGTGATCCTTGACCTGCTGTGCAACTTCAACCACTTCATCGGTGATGACACCAGCCTTTTGAAGCTTTCGCATAGCTAAATGAAAGTTGTTTGGGCAAATCTTATGAATGTTACTCGCCACAATTCGAGTAGCGAGAATCTCGTAATCGGGGTCTGAAGTAATCATACCGATACAAATCTCCGCCGACAAAATGTCAATCTCTTGAGTGGTGATGTTATCGTACATCGAAGAAAAAACCTGTTGAGCAACCTTGGAAGAATCACAATTTTCGGAAAGTCCATACGTTAAATTCTTGATCCTGTTGGTGACGTTATCGAAGCGCATATCCTCAACACGACCTGAGCGTTTAACAACCCTCATATACAATTTGTTCAATTTTTATTTTTAACTTACTTGTCACACTTGAGATCCTTGCTTCGCACAGAAACGGTTCCAACGGTCTCAAACTTCCGTGTGGGGTGCATGAGATGCGTGTTGACGAAAAAAGGACCCTCCTTCCCGGGCTTGGCCACAGGGGGGTAAGAACCGACGAAGCATTCTGGGGCCTCGCATGGGATCGGTTCGACATTCTTGATTTTCGTATCATAGGCCTCGTTGAAGTCAGCCATGTTTAACATTTAATATCTACACACAATTTTTTTCGGCGACTATATTAAATGTGTGATAACCTCCACCTCAATTCCCTCAAGCAGTGTGAGACTCCACTGAACACTCTGTTTTTTTCCGAGTTCAACAAGAATCTCCTTCAGAGGGGTATTCGTCAGGCCTTCAAGAATAAGACTGGCATCGCCATCGATTATCAAAACCCTGATGACCTCTACGGTATCATGCGTGTCGTCTTCATCAACAACTCTGGCGATCATCACACCAACGTGAACGAACAGGTAAAGGCTATGAACACCCGAGTCATCGAGACTGCCCTTACCCAAATACAGACTGGTGTGTCTCAATATATCGCCTATGCCAAGGATATCGATACCATCAGCACTCCTATGGATAGGCCTATAAACACCAGTACCACCGGAAACAAGATCGAGTACAATGATAAGATTGGCCTGAATTAAGACTATTAAAGTTTGAATACGTTTACTCAATAAGTATGAGTTTAAACTATTACAAGGCTGAGACGGAACGAGTATGTAAGTTGAAGGGATGGGATCGTGCAGCCATAGATACCGTGTGGCTTCTCCTGACCGAAGAGGTTGGAGAGCTCGCGTCGGCCATCCGGCAGTACAAGAAAACCTATAAGAAGACGAACCTGAAAAAGGAGAGAGGTACAGACGTCATGATGGAAATGGGTGATGTATTCAGTTATCTCTTTCAGCTCGCGCACATGTTAAACGTCGATCTGGACAAGATGTGGGAGGAACATAGGTCTAAGATGGCCGATAAAAAATATAATCTGAAGTAATATCAAGATGAGTACGTTTATGCTCAATGATGCGGCTGCTATTGATGACATCAACCCCTTTGTCCTACACGATTTTTCCCTTCCAGGAGGTGTGAGACAGACGGGTGATTTTCAGGATTTTCAGGAAATTCCTCCGAGCAAGGGTATTCCCGAACCCACGAAAAGTGTATTCTGTGATTTAGCTCTTTGTGAGGATGAGAGGACTCCGTGTAAGTTAGATAAGACGATCCACCCACGCCGCAACATTGATTACGGTCTCTCGTGTGGAAAGCCTAAGAATAAGGTAAAGATTGGGGTTTCCAACCGGAAGATCCCTTGGCGTTGGATACTCATCGCTCTTATTATTGTCCTAGTTCTATTAATTTTAAGACGTTAGAGAAGTACCTGAGTCGGGATACCTGTGTACATTCCTGAATGATATTCGGTACAACCTTTTTGCAGAACTTTCGAATAAAGTCCATCTGCCAAGCACTCTCCATATTTACTCGAGGTGGTTGGAATGTTGGGTCGAGAATTTTTATGCCGTGTACGATGCGAACGTAAACACGGTTACTTTGCTTAAGACTGAGTATCCTCTCGAGTAGAAGCTCCGCCATGCGCTGTTGGACCTCGAACGTACTCTTGACCATGGTGTCGAGAAACTTGTCGTACGGGATAGAATTGGTGGCCGAATCTAGAGATACCCAGTCCGCGAGGGGTTCGGTGTTTATGTAATCCGTAAAAGTGGAGTATCCCTTACCCCTCATGTATCTGTCGTAGACTATCTCAACGTATGAAAGATCAGATTCAACATCTATGACATGCTTGGCAGACTTTATGAACGATGTCATTATCTTTATCTAAACTTTTATCTCTAAGTATTATAAAGAAAATGGCCAACGCGGTACCTATGTTAGCAGGTGTCGGTCTTCTCAGTATGTGTTGCATTTCCTCCAGTCTATTAGCCGGTGCTATGGGTGGGAGCGAAACCCCAGAAGAATCCACGACCTCCACCCCTATCCAGCCCACTGAGTACGTGTACGATTTCATCGTCGCGGAACAACCGTATCGCACCAAGGATTTTAACATTCACATCACCGATATCGAAGCTGATGATGTTCGAGTTACACCAGAGCAACTCACGATTCATGAAGAACCCGAGTGGGCTAAGTGCAACAGTAAGGAAGGGGGGTATGAATGTGAAGGTGATAACTACGGTATGATCGATCCCGAACCCGCGGATGGAGAGTATAAAGATGTATCGTGGTCCGCGTGGAAAGCGGGTCAGGCTGAGGTTGGTACAAAGGTATTTACGGTGACCACTTCCACCAAGGTCAAGAAGTTCAAAATTGATTATTTCAGGCCTAAGTACGTCCCGGGATGGACGATTAAGGAAAACGGTAAAGAAGTATTGACGACCTCGAAGGGTAGGGCCGACGAAAATACTCCAGCTCCGGTTAGCTTCAAGTACCAAATTCCTTAAACGAACACCTAAGTCGAGCTTCTTTAAAATACTTTTTATGTTCAAAAATGTATTCTGTGATTGCTAACAATAGCTTTTCGTATCTCTTGACTCTCGATGAGATACGAAAGGTTCTTCCCGATGAGACCCGACCTTCGTGGGTCAAAATTACGACCATCACCATGGTTTCGAGCTTTATCCAAGACATCGATATAAAGCGACTTCGAGCTTTATTCGAGCAAATCGGTTCGTATAAAATGCGTCGTTCCGGTACGCAAACCGACGGTTTCGAATGGAAACTCAAGCCTACGACCTTTTACAACCAGGTCACGCTCACCTACAACGACACGTACAGCACCAAATCCGTGAAAGTGTTTCCCAACGGAAGCATTCAAGTCGCCGGGTGCTGTGACCTTTTCGACTGTAAACGCATCATCACGCAATTGGTCCACATTTTCAAAACCTTTTTGGGTTTGAAGGTGAACGTTCCCATCGATTCGTTCCGTGTGGTCATGATCAACTCCAACTTCAGCCTCAACTACAACATCAACCTCATGAAGGTCGCCGATTGGTTCGAGCAGTACAACGACATTTTCAAAGTGTCTTTCGAACCAGACCGATACTCCGCAGTCAAAATCAAGTTCAAACCCTCCGAAGATATGAAAGAAATCACCTGTAGCATCTTCTCCACAGGAAAAATCATCATCACCGGAGCCGAGACCCTCAAGGAGATTGCCTTTGCCTACAACATCATTAACCAACACATCAACGAGAACCCCGAAATTCGCGTGTCTCCGACAGAGGACACTGATGTGTTCGATACATTTTTGGGATACAAGTGTGACCCCTTTGTCAAACTTCTCAAGGGTAAAGGTTTTCAATCTTGGATGAGAACCATCACGAACAGGCAAATTAAATTCTAATGTTATAGTAACAAAATGTCCCAGCGACTTGGTATGGCCGATGGGAGGTGCTTTACCGTAAACACCTCAGCCCAGCTCTTTAACAACTATGTCATGAAGCAGAATGGCATCTCTTTCGAGGACAACTATTCGTACCGTCAGCTTCTCCAGAAGCAGGGTCCCCAGCTCTTCACTAAGATCCAAGAGAAGGAGCAAGGTAAGGGTAACTGCAACACCTGTGACAACCCTCTTCTCAAGGTTCCCGATATTTACTAGGTGAGAAAAATCCATGAAAAAAACTTAAAACCTTCTTGTAGAATGTCGACATGTGCCATATGTCTAAATGAAGTCAGGTGTACGAGGGTCAATCCCGCACTTCGATGTGGACATATGTTTCATTCCCACTGTCTACAGGAATGGAAGAATCAAGGTAAGAATACGTGCCCAACGTGTAGGAAAGTTTTCGATGTTTCCCAGTTTAACATCATCGTCACGATACGAAACAATTATACGGCGGTTGCAAACTCGGTCACTTTAAACGAGGAATCTGTGTTCCAGGTACTCGACACCTTTGATATTACCTTTGACGTAGAAGATACACCGGATCTAGATAGTATTCTTGCGGACCTTGGGGTGAGTCTTACCGACTTTGATCCCACGATCCTTGACGCAGAAGGATGAACAGTACTTTTCGTAGTTGAGACCTGGATAATCCCTCGACGCTTTACGAGGGTCAGTGATGGCTTTACCTTTAGCATCAGTGAGAAGTGGACCTGTCGCCCAGCCCCGCTTGTGACTGAAAACGTTAGCCTTGAAAATAATACGCTTACCGACCTTAAACTGACCAGCCCTCTTTATCCGTGACTCTGGTACCTTGAAAAATTTGGCAACCCGAGCGATCGTATCCCCAGGCTTGATCTTATACTCGACTACACCGTGTTGTTTGTAAAAGTGGAAATCTCCCTGGCGAATGTAGTTCATCGGTCTCCCAGGAGAAACGAACATCATGACCTTGAAGTACCCCTTTTTACACTTATCAGTGGCGTTCGCCCTATAGACCTTCTTTGGGTTGTCCGAAATAACGCGTCCGGGAAGTCCCTTACAGTGTGTATACGTGTGGTGACCATTGGAGAGACCGGAACGATCACCTGGGATGGACTTTTGCCACCGGTACGATTCGTAATCTCCCACAGCATAGGCGTAACAGTTGTTGTTCCCGATCCCCTTCGGAGTTCCCCATCGCCTGTTTGTGAACCTATTTTCTGAACCACTCAGGGGGAGGGGTCTCATTTGTAATGTATCTAGAAAAAAATATCCGTATGTAATAAAATGCTTCAAGAGGTTACCAAGTCCAAGTCTCGCTCCGAGATGATCACCGAGATTCTCATCTTCGTGCTCAACATTCTCATCAGCACCTTCATCCTTCGTCTCGTTTGGAACCGCTCTCTTTCCAAGCACATCTCCGTCCTCAAGCCCATCTCCACCCTTCTGGACGCGTTCATCCTTTCCATCTCTCTCCAGGTCGTCCGTGGTATCTAAATAGTTATTCACCAGGTCATCAATAATTCATTATTGATACGTTGAAACAGTCATCGTATGAGTAATAAATTCTTATACCTCGGTGTATCCAACGACCTTCTTACCATTGGGACTCTTGAGGGTAGGGAAAGCACCCATTCCGCCACACCCACCCTTATCACAATCGACAAAGGTGTGAGGCGTACCCGTCTTCTTCATGTAATCTAACTGCTTACGAGTCCATCCGCAACCCATGGTTCCGTAAACAGTCCATTTCCCGGAGGTGGAGGAGGTGTTCTTGTAGAGTAGAAAAAGAGCGACACCGATAGCCAGTGCCACGAGAATAGTCGAACGTTGCATTTTATTATAGCTAAATATTAAAATGTCATCGACTGTATTCAACATCGGAAACAAAAAGGTCGCGCTCAAGTACACCAGGAAGATGCCCCGTGGTGAAGTTGAACGGATGAAATCATTCGTCACTAAGAATGGTGAGAAACTCATCAAGACTCCAAAGTTTAAGATACTCTCTGAAGTTGACGAGGGTACTAAGAGGATTTTTAAGGTTGACAAACTTTCTTTTTGAGTGCGTTGAGTTCATCTTTATCTAATGCATTTACAAACTTGTTTACAAAAGTCTTAGCTTTTGGTGTGACCGTCTTGAAACGACCCTGAACAAATTTCATATTCTTACCAGCCTTTATGGCGTTCCTTACGTTTTGAGGTGTCTTCATGTTAAAAGGTTGACCGCGATCTGCCCTCTTCATTCGAGCCCTATCCGACCACGTTGGCTGTGCCCTCCTTTCCCTCTCAGCCTTATTCTTAGCCAAAGCCTTTTCGTATGCACCCTTTCTCACATACTCACGCTTCTTACGATTTACGTCAATGAAAGTGTACTTCTTTGGGTTAGCCTCGTTTGCCTTCTCCCTCTCAGCCTTGTTCTTAGCCAAAGCCCTGTCATACGCAAACTTTCTGACAAATTCACGCTTCTTACCCTTTATATCGGTGAAAGTGTACGGTTGTTTGAGACGAACGGGTGTGGGTGTCTTACCCTTCATGGCCTTGATTTCCTTGAGTTTGGCGTTCAGCTTGTTAGCTGCCTTCTTCCTCCCACTCTCGACCTTCCTAGCAAGATTCATTATATTGGAAGGGGACATCACCCCGTAAGGTGCGTTAGGAGTGGCCGTCTTAATCTCGGTGACTGGGCGCACAACACCAGGCCTTCTTTGAGCTGGTTTGGCTTTATTCTTGTTAGCTGCAAGTACAGCCGCAGCCCTCTTAATCGCGTTGTTCATCTTCTTCTTCCTTTCTGCAGTTGAGAGCTTGGGACTAGGGGACTTAGTCTTAGCCTTGACGGGAGTCTTAGCCTTCACGGGAGTCTTAGCCTTAGGAATCATTCCAAGAGCCTCCGCGAGAGTCTTTGGTCTATTTGGTTTCTCCTCACCAGTTAAGAATGGGTGAGACAGGATAGTTTTGAAGGAGGGAATTTCTTCCTTAGCCCAAGTGTCTTTAACGAGATACCCCCCACTCGTGAAGGGTCCGTTAAACTCGAGGTACTTTTTGTTTGGTATGAGTTCTTCGATGAAATTTTTAATAGCTCGCTCCTTAGCATTTTGCGGTTGTCGCACCTTAACGTAAATGATATACAAGAACCTGTGTGTATCATAGCGAATCGTACCTGGGCGGTTTCCATATATACCCGCACCAGTATATCCACCACTGGCCGTTTCTGGGTTTGGCATGCGTTCAGACCAATAGGACAAACCAAAATCAATGATAGTTGCTTCCACACCAGCGTTTGTACGATTATACTTTTTGATATCTGGTGAACCGAGACGACTCCTAAAAGATCCACCAGGGTCGTTCCGAATTACTTTACGACCGAGGTCAACTTTCCAAACGTATTGGGTGGCGAGAATATTTGGATTAATCATCACGTTACCTCCATGTAAATCACGATGACGGAAGTTTGGATATTTTTCGTTAATTTGGTAGAGATTATCAAAAACCTGTACGATTGCAGATTTTATCGCATCGAGAGATGGGTTAGTTTGCCACCATCGATCAAATGGTTGAGCGTCAAGAAGTTCCATATAAAGAATATCCTTGGGTTTGGTACGTCTCATTGGTAAGACCAACGTACCATTCTTTTTACGCACTTTTTTGGGTGTTTTATCTTGGATGGGGCACTTCTTAAAGAGGTACATCTCGGGAACCGCAAACTCTTTCAATTTTTGAGCCACCTTGAATTCAAACTCAAAGGCACCGTCGGTACTTTCCGATGTATCTATCTCTTTGTACGCGACATATCTACGACCGTTGTCGTTGATACTTCCACGATACATTTTTCCAAATTGACCTTGACTCAGTGGCTTACCTTTACCGTAACGCAAGGTGGGTGAATTGTAACTGGGAACTTTCAGGAACTCTTCTGGGTAACAAGCCTTCTCGCCCTTGAGTAACTTCTTAAGATTACTCTCAATGTTGGACATACTTACTTATTGTTAAGAAGTTATTTTCAACTTAACAAGAAGGAGGGGGAACGAGTCCATTGGGACTCGGAACTTGGATTTTTTTGATTTACTGGTCGTCAACCTCCTCAATCTCATCCTCCTCAACGTCGTCGACGACGTCATCGTCGGGAAGGTCAAGACCCTGGAAGGCGAAGGAAGGGAGCTTGGCAGACTGCTCGAAGAGAGACTGCTGAAGACGGATGGTAACACCAAACTTGTTATCGATGAACCAAATCTGATTGAGGTCAACGATGGCCATAGCCTTCTGCCCCTTCTCGATACTATCGAGGGGAACGGGTTGCTTTTGCATGTTGTACGACTCGGGGACGAAGGTGCCGTCGGGCTTGGTGAGAATCTTGAGCTTGATAGTAGCCGGGTACTGCTCCTTACCAGGGCGAACCATGGGCTTGTAGAGAGCCTCCTTGAGGACAGCGACGTTGAACTCCTTTCCGAGCCACTCCTTAGAGTTGGCGGCTACGGTGTTCACGATGATATCGTCGAGCTCCTTGAGCTTGTTGTGAAGCGCCATCGCCTCCTCGTTATCGGGATCAAACGAGAGATCGAGAGAGTAGGAAGTGCGTCCAGTGGACTCATCGGTAAAAGCGCTCAGGCCATACGGAGAACGCATGAAAGGAAACTGGATGTAGAGCTTTTTGTTGTCGCCGGCATTGAGGTAGACGGCCTTACCGCCATTCTTGTTCTTGCGAAGCTTCGAAAACTGCACGGAGGCAGGAGAGAAATCGGAGGATTGCTGGATAGAAAGCGACATTGTTGGTAGTGGGTTATATCTATCTTAGGTGGCTTGGCTTTAATTAAGTTTTCATGGAATTTCATAAGTCTTCCTTTTTGGAGATGGATCGGTGGAAGTACCACCATTTCTAGTATCTTCGTATACTTTCACACCATTTTCTTTAATTCTGAAACCTGGCACAAATTTAGGATTCTGAAAATCTATCTGAAATTTACTTATCTTTGTTGGGCTTGTGATTGTCATTATCTTCGTGGGTTCTTCTTTATTCCATTCAGTCCAGGATAGGTCTTTGTCAGACTCACGATTGGCAAACCCTGGTTCATTATCATACGCACCTATAGCATCATCTCCGCATTCATAACCACCCGACTTACTCTTGCATGCAGTTTGGTAGTCGTGCAATTCAACTTCTATTTCTGGTATCCCTTGAATTCGTTTTCCGTCTACCAAAATCTGAGTTATACGCGCTCCGCTAGCTGTAGCTTCATTTGGAATAATTACTATGAAGTCATATTTGTATTCTCCTGGACCCACTGGACCCGTTGGATCCGTTGGACCCGTTGGACCCGTTGGTTTGTCTTCACCACTTCCCATAAAGAATGCAACCGCACTGGATGATAAACATAACAATACTAAAACAGTGATCACTTTGGGATCCATTTTATAATATCAAGTAATATTTTTTTGTCTGTATATTTCAAATATAATCATGGGTTTTTTTAAAGATTGTGGATGTGGCTGTGGCGGTCGGAAGCAGGAGGAGAAGCTTATCATCTCCATCATCTCCGGTCTCACGTTTTTTATCATCGCGAATCCCGAGACATTTCGTCTCGTCAGGGCGCTCTTGGGTTCGTGGATATCGACCCCTACAGGTTGCCCCTCGACCCTCGGTCTGCTCGTACACACCCTCGTGTTCATTTTGGTTGTGTGGGGTATGATGAATATAAAGAAGGAGGGTGGTTGCCCTTCCAAGAAGAAGAAAGGTTGTGGATGCAAGGGTACCAAGGTAGTCGTACCCCCTCCCGTTCCCATGGAAGAGGTCGCCGATCCTCGCCCCGAGTTTAAGGAACCCAAGGTTGAACTGGTCGATACCGGTCGCGTTCTTGAGCCTATGCCTGTTGGTTCCGAGGGCACTCTATTCAATTAAGATGAAAGAACGGTCCGTTGTTTGACTGATCTCCCTATAAGGAATGTTCTTAACTTTTTCAATCATACGACGTACATGGTGTGCGCCGATGACGTAACACATTTCAGTGTATAATTTTCCCTTGTGTTCTACAATCAGAGGTCCATAATTTCCGACGACTGATTGTAAAATGTGTTCTATTAGCATTTAATTTTTCGGTTAATCGTCTTACTGGGTTCGGCGATCTGTTTAAGATGGAAAGTGTGGTACGAAAAGTCGTATCTTGGAAATGCGTCTTTGATTTTATTAGAAAGTATACTAGCTGGAACTATTTGAGGAATTCCGGTACACACTGACTTTCGCTCGAGTTGAAGAAATTCATCCTCCATCTGAACAAAACGCTTCAGTGCGTTTCCCCCAATGTTGTCGGCGTGCATCTTAAGATACATCGCCTTCGAATCACCGTCACTAATATAGAAGAACTTCGACCCCTCAACCTCGTGTGAACTGGTATGTTTATCGTATATGAGAAACAAAACCAGGAAAGCCAAGATGTAATAGATCATTTATGTTTACACAGAAATTAGTTTGGAAAGGTCGGCCACTTTGTGAATGATATTGAAAAATTTGTACACATCATCAACTGCGTCCGGTTTCATGATTTCAAGTTCAATCTGGTAGGTCGCCTCTTCTTCAGAATCCATGTCTGCATTGTCACCACTGCTGATCGTCATGTCGATACTCAGGTTTTTACGCACGAACGAGTGACGAGTCTTGGTTCGTTTCCGATCCATCTCGTATTCCCCAGTGGTGGGGATCTCACGGGCTACACAGAAACGAACGTCAAGAGGATCACATTTGAAATCTTCCTTCACGACACTGATTTTCTGAATCATAGACTGTTCACCAGAATCTTCATCAGAAGTGATGCGAATGTTGTTGCTGTCGTTATAGTAGACGTCTACGGAAGAGGTTTCCTTCGACTCCCAGCCTTCGTACTTCTTCAAGCCTTTGAGGACTTGTTGCCACGTATCTTTGCCAACGTTGGTATCAAACAGGGAGCCATTATGCTTACCAAGACGAATCTCGACTTCGATATCATCCTCGTGCTTATGAGCCTCGAAAATGGGGAGAACCTTATCGACGATAGCTTGGACGTTCATTTTTTCTTATCTTTTTTACTTCGCGTCATTCTCTTAAGTGTTTAATGTTCGCAAAATGTAATGAAAGGGCTCGAAAATCACGGGAATACCTGCTACTTCAATACCGCCCTTCAGTGTTTGTTGTACATTCCAGTACTATCAAACTATTTCATCCGTAATCCGTACACGGGTGATTGTGAATTTACGAAATTGTACGGTGACCTCGTTAAAACGTATTGGACGAGGGGTAAAGAACACATCACGATTAAGAATGTCATAGAGGCGTTCCAAAAAGAGTTTCCCCGATTCAGGACGAACGAACAGCATGATGTTCAGGAAGCTGTTCTTTGTATCATAGACATACTCGAACGGTCGCGACCCGAAATAAAGGAGTGGTTCTATGGAAAGAAGACACAAGAAACGATATGGCCCGGTGGAAAGTCATCGAACGAAGAAGATTTCAGTGTACACCTGGTAACCGCCGAGGGTAAGGATATGGGTGAGATGCTCCAAAAAAGTACTGACTGGAATACCATAGAAAATTTTGAAGATACCGATGGTAAGGTGCACCACTTAGCGACGTCGCGTATGGTGTTTTCAAAACTTCCACAGGTCCTCATGATTTCGTTTGACCGTAAGAGTCACATAGAAATCATAGAAAAGATGGTCATCGGCAATAGTGAGTACAATCTTATTTCATGTGCGGTACATGTGGGTATTCAAAACGATGGACACTACGTAAGTTTCGTTAAAAGACGGAACAAATGGCTTTTAGCGAACGATGAAAGTGTCGAAGAATACGAACTACCGAAAGAGGCGAGTTTCTATTTTATGGTGTATAATTTGAAAAATTAAAAATTTGGTTTACAGTCTAAAAACTCTTTCATTTGAATATTCTCTCTGATATTGACAATCGTTCGATAGAATGTCCGTCGATTGTTAGGATGCGTCTTGTCCCTCCTCCGCTTGATAGGTTTCCACCACAAAGGTTCCTCCCATGTGATATACTTACACTCCACGATAGCCCCGTCTTCAAACCAGGGTTCATCCTCGATTCTGTTATGTGGAATTTCCGATTCGAAAAACAACTTCCCCTTTTCTTGTACGTACAGACGCCATGCGGGTAAACCTGGTTTAAATCCTGGGGTTTCTCTCGAAGGTTCTTTCTTCATGAGAAAGTCCACCGTGTTCTTTTCTTGAGGCTTCCATTTAAACATAGTCTCATGAGTACCGATACGAATTGGTTCATTCACTGGAGTAAACACGAGTCCATCAATTTTTTGTTGAACCGTGGGAAGATACTCATCCATAAACTTTTCAAAATCACGCATTTGGTAAAATGTCTTACACTTGAGACGCCACTTGTCACTTTTCATGTAGATGATGGATTTCATGAGACCCCTGGCGGCTTCGAGTCTTCGCATGAGATGGGTGTCCCACACGGACTCACCATTTACCAAAACTGCGTCGTATACCATGAGTGTGTTATCGTACAACTCTCCATCGAGAATCGTCCCTTCATAGGCCGCCTTCTTGAGATTGATTGGTACTTCGAACATGTTGAAAGCGCGGTTCACAAAGAGACACTTCTTTTTCCCTTCAAACATGAGAGCCACCATCATGTGACGTTCCCCATCCGTCTTTTCGCACACGACGTACTCGGCACTTTTGAGAATCGGAAAGTGCTTGTACTCGATGGAAATCGGTTGTGGTCCGGGGAAATAGTCTTTACTTCCCCACTTCGTATGAATGTAGTCAACGACATATTTGTAAAGCGGGGAGTCCGACTTTATAGACATGTGTAGTAATCAGTAATAAACTTTAATTGACTTTCACACCGGCGGCGTTTAGGATATTACTCAGACATTCGTGTGTGTAGGTCATGGTCAACTTAGATGCCGTAAACGCATAAATTCGAACACCTTGCTCGACAAATTTTTCAAACATCTTGGCATAAATTTTAGTACCATCCCCAGATTTCTTCAGTGCTTTCGTCACGTTTTTCGTATTCATGACCCATGCTCGAGCCTCGGTCGTTTTGACCCGATAAATATCTTCGGAAATCTTCATACCGACTTCCGTATCAAAATGGAGTCCCATCTGCGTGACTGGCTCGGAACTACCATCCTTGATTTTGGCCTTGAAGAGTCCCCAATCGACTCCTTCCTTCACACCCGGAAAGACGAGACACCCAACCGTATCGTGAGGTTCGAAACACTGCTTAATAGAATCATCGTCCAAACTAATTCCAAAGTCGATGAAAATAATTCGGTCACACGTTTTCATAAACTTTTGAACCGCCTCAGCCTTTTGAAATGGATCGTCATCTACGTAGGTAATCTGGTTGTTAATATTCTTTTGTAGACACTGTACGTTAATCCTGAGTACCGTGTGAAGTGTCTTCACATGACACGCCTTAGAACGAGTAACTAAAATAGTGACGATATTCATACTTCCCTCTGTACTCTAAGCCTTAAGCCTTTCTTTGAGACATCCCGAAAACGGTAGATTTCCTACGTGACCAAGGGTCGTGTTCACATCGGCATAGATTTTACCACCTGCTTGTTGCCAGCGACGACAGAATGCGTAATCTTCTGAGAGGTACCTACGATTCGTCGGGTCGATCATACAATCGAAGCACGCGTGGTAGTCATCAAAGTCTCTATTTTGGTGATCATTCTTACACCAAAGCTCTGGAAACTTCTCTTCAAGTGTTTTAAACGCTGAACGTTTAATGACCATAAAACCCGTAGGGCCATCAAGAATTTCGATGAAGCCATCTTTGACCGGACGATTCTTAGCTCCAAAGTTAATCACGAGACTCGATGAAAGCATGGACATGTCCCGGTCATCCCCACTCTTGACGGCGTTCGCCGCTTGATCCCACATGACCACCTTCTTGGGATAACACGCGACTGAAATGTCGTGTCCAGACTTTACGAGTCGAACAACAGATTCAGGGTCAAAGTGAATATCCGCGTCGATAAACATGAAATATTCACAGTCCGTTTTTTGCATGAATCGACCGACCGAAACGTTACGAGCGCGGTGTACGAGAGACTCATTTTCCGTGGTATCGAGGTACAATTGAATTCCTTCCTTGATCAAAAGAATCTGAAGTTTAATGATACTACTCATATACTTTTCTAAACATAACCCACCATAACACGGAGTAGCGAGAAACAGTTTCGTCATATATTAAAACTAGGGTACAACCTCTAAGTGCTTTTTAATAATCGCCTCTATCTTGTTCAATGTAGGAATGGAAACCGAACACTTGTCACACATCTCTGATTTCGTAACTTTGTGACCGATGACGATATAAATAATCGCCGAGGCCACACTGTTCGGTGTCTTGCTCATAAGATCGACACAGTTTTCCGTCGCACCACACATCTTATTACACTTGAGGCGCTCTTCTCGAGTCACCTCAAAAGAATTCAAAAGTCGTTGCATCACGTCATAAGATTTAGTCACGTAGTTTTTCTTGGTCACACCGAGAATGTTATCCTTGAAAATCTGCGTCGTGCGACTGATATCCTTCGACTGAATTCCAAACATATCTGCAATTTCCTTCGTCGTTCGAGGAGTCTGAGCTAACCGACACGCGTATAAAACGCAGTTAGCCTTGATCCCCAAACGTACAGCCCCCCGTGTAAGTTTTTCATCGTTGAATTTTCTGTATAACATCTTGGCATCTTTTAGAATTGATTCGGGTAACGTGTGACACGCTTCGTCTATGTCTCGATAGGCATGGAAAAGTGATCGATCCTTGTGATTCATAGACATGTGAAAGTTAATCTTCGCCATCCGTTTATTCTCATATGAAGAACCTCGTTGTGTAGACATGATGGTACTTTTACCCCAATTTTGCGAAAACAATTCCGGATTCGCATTAGGGTTTCCACACCTCGCCGGGTCGTTCACCTTACCATCATCCGTCATACCACTCGTCCATTCGGCTGTGTCGTCTACGAAGTATGAATCGACGAGACCACATTCCGAACAGGTTGGAAGTCCTTCTGGAGAAATGACTTTCACTCCCGAGCAATCTTTACAAAAATTATTGTTGACTGGCTTTTCTTCTGTTTGTTTTGGTAGTAAAGCATCGATTTCTGCCCATATAGCTGCCAGCATTGTTTTGAATGTGGCAATCTTTTTTAAAAAATCAAAGAACGCATTACACACTTAGGCCTCGAATTCGCGTTTCGATGGCATCCACGGTTTCCTTAAAACTCTTTCCGCCTGAAGTTGTCGGCTCCCACTCGTTCCATTCCTTATCGATGGACTTGTGGTCCGCGGGTAGGGGGATAGCCTGACCTTCTATTTCCGTATCAGAAACGACGAAATCCGCCATCTCGGAGTCCGTCTCTTCTTCGTCGTACAATTCACTGTCACTGTCCTCAACATCAATCTCCGTGTAGAAAGCGAATTTGTTCGTTCCGAGTGGCTTCATTTCTAAATCGGCGAAAGTTGTTCCACTTGGGTAATGTTCCATCACACTTTCGTACGGTGCGGGAGAAAGCTCCTCCGCTTCGAGTTCATATACACAAGCACCCTTGTAAAAAAGTTCGGTCGGGTTGAGATATCTCAGGCCGAGGGTGTTTCCGGTATTCATCGCGACAACACCGTACATTTCGTCTTCAATTCCGTCTTCGTTGACTAAAATTTTTACTATATCATCTTGGTTTATCTCTGTTGGCACAATCATGCTTAGAGTTTTCGCTCAAAAAAAATTCAGGGATAATATCACAGATGAAAGTTGTTATTTATTCGAAGGAAGGTTGTCAATATTGTGACCACGCAGTAAGCCTATGTGAGTCAGAGAATCTCGAGTATGAGAAAGTCATGATTGATAAGGAGGAACTCAAGAGATTGTGTGAAGGGTCAACGATAACCTACCCTCAAATATTTATTGACGGACGTCGCATCGGAACATATTTTGATTTTCAGGACTACATCGAAGAAGAGTACGAACCAGAAGAGCATGAACCTATTCTCGCTCCAACTCTAAACAGGTTTACAGTTTTCCCTCTAAAATACCCGGAACTGTGGGAACTTTACAAGAAGGCTCAAATGTCTAATTGGACGGCCGAAGAGGTTGACCTTTCAAAAGACCTTGATGACTGGAAAACACTAAACGATAATGAACAGAAATTCATCAAATATATTCTGGCGTTTTTTGCCGGTTCCGATGGCATAGTTTTTGAGAACATCAATAATAACTTCGCTGACGAGGTGCAAATCTCCGAAGCACGTTCTTTCTATGCGTACCAGTCTCACAATGAAATGGTTCACGGTGAGACATACTCAAAACTCATTGACAAGTACATCAAAGACAGTGCCGAAAAGAAGCAACTCTTTGAGGCTATTCAAACAGTCCCGTGTATCGAGAGAAAGGCTAATTGGGCTCTAAAATGGTTTAACAAAGACCGTTCGTTCGCTGAACGACTTCTCGCCTTCGCCTGTGTAGAAGGCATCTTCTTTTCTGGAAGTTTTTGTGCCATCTTTTGGCTAAAGAAAAGAGGACTCATGCCCGGCCTGTGCTTTTCCAACGAACTCATCTCTCGTGACGAGGGGCTTCACCAGGAGTTTGCTGTTGAATTGTTCAAACTCTTGAGAAATAAACCGTCAAAAGGCACCATACATTCCATCGTAAAGGAGGCTGTTGAGATTGAGAAGGGTTTTATCATAGACGCCCTTCCGTGTAATCTCATCGGCATGAACAGTGACAAGATGTCCGAATATATCGAGTACGTTTCCGATCGTCTCCTTAAACAGATCGGTCAGCCCCCAATTTGGGGGTCTAAAAACCCTTTCGACTTCATGGAAAATATTAGCCTCGACGGTAAGACCAACTTTTTCGAAAAGAGGGTAGGGGACTACGGGAAGATGGACGATGATTCAGGTGAGATTGGGTTCGACGATGATTTTTAATGTGTTCGTATTATAAATGAACCCCGAACTCGTGAAACTCATCTCGCTTTCGCAGAGGTCGCTCCAGAACATCAGTGCCTACGTTTCTATTTCGTTGGCACTTCTCGCGTATTCTCGGTTTTACCGTGGTAAAGGGAACGCTTTATATAACGTCGCGTTCATCGTCATAAGTGCTGCGGTTTTGTTACTGTCTATACGACTCCTCCATCTCTTATTGAATCAGCTCAACATGTACAAGAACAAGCTCAATGAGGACGATCTGAAAGTCCTCGATGACTTTACTCTCGTTCCCAAGACCCTGATGTACGTGTTGTACGTCGTCCTCGCGTTCTCTCTCTACACTCTTTATAGGCAGGTATTATAGATGGGAGGAGAACGGCATGTAGTCATAGAAAAACCCGACGGTTCCCTCGTGGTTGGATGTAACGTAGACGTTCCAGAACCTCCACCCCTACCCGAGGAAGTCGTCCTCACGATTCCACTAGAAGTCGTCAGGTACAGTCAAATTAACGCGATCGTCGCAGATTTTCTACTTTTAATGGGTTTTGGAATCATGATCGTGTATCAAAGATATCTCGATATTTTCAATATCATCTTCGGTGTATTAACGGTGTACGCACTGCATAGAAAACCCGTACCGTATCAATTGACCGGATCTTCTTTACTCGGGGCACAGTCGTATGCCTATATCATGTGTATATTCTTCGCCATAACTCATATGTGGTGGGAAGCCGCATATCAGTTTAGTTGTGGAAGTAATGTGTTGCTCGCTTTAGTCAGCGCTGAAGAGATCACTACGGAGCATTTTGAAGAGGTTCCATAGGAGCATTTTGTGTTGTGGACTCTCAACACAATCCCAATCGTCGACAATAGACATGATGAGTTTGTTATCATCGGGCTCATCATTTTTATGAAAGGATTTGGGTGCACGATCTCCTTCGCTTCTGACACTTCTGATGTAATCCGCTACGACATAAATCACCGCATCTAAAAGTTCCTCTCTCGCCATAGCCATCCATGAATCTTTTGGGGTACCCCACGTCCGGGTATCGTCGTCGACTCGTACACCGTGTTTATAACGTTTCAATCCGAGCTCGAGCCGCCCCAATATTTCTTCGCGTGTTCCCATTTCCTCTAATAGAAGCCATACCCTTTAACCATTTTTTCTTGAGTACCGCGAACTGCTTAGCAGTCATGGCTTTATTCCTACGAAGAGCTTCGTTCGCCGCCGCTTGTCTCCACCTGTTTTTCATGTTATTGGGAACGCCGGTCACGTTAACATTCTTCATCACGTAGTTCCGCTCGAGGTTACGCTTCCTCTGCATCTTCCAGTTCTTAACCATATCCTTCTTGATTTTGTCGACGACCATCTTTTTGGGTACACCGAGCGCCTTGTTCCTATTGTTGGCGCTCACCCTAGACGCGGCATTCTTGATATTCCTGATATCCTGTGTGAGATTAGGCTTGTATCGGTTCATCCAGGCTTTACCGTACTGCTTCTCGAGGTCCTTACGAATAGAGTTATCATCTAATCCGACCCTCTTGACTCGTTCTTGCGCCTTTTGGTTTTGAACCTGTGCCTTCTTCGCCCTTTGAACCTCACGTTTGGTGGGCTTGGGTGGGGAAACGGGCTTGGGTTTAGGCTTGTTCAGGTTGTTTCGAACAGCCTCGATCTTTTTACAAAGATCATCCTTCTTCTGCTTACCGTTGGTGTTAATCTTGAGTACCTCGGCTATTTGCTTAATTTGAGGAAGGGTCATATCGCGACACAGTTTACGTCCTATGCGGAAAGTGGTGTTTTTCCCAGACATGGTGACATTCTTCACCTTGGCCGTTTTTATACCGGACTTCTTCTTGATAGCGTCGCAAATTTCGCGCTTGTACATGTCACGGGTGACACCACCACTCTTGACCCTAAAGTTGATAACACCCATTTTACGCGCGAGATCCACGAGTTCCTTTTTATCCATGCGCTCACACTTCTTTCCGTCAATCTTGAGGGCGTTAATTTGGTTTTTATTGAGAGCGGTTTTGCGTTTCACGACACGCTTGGGCTTGGGGGGAGAAACGGGTTTAATCTTACGCTTCGTTTTCTTTTTGGGAGACGCCCGTGTCTTTTTGATGATGATATCTTCTCCAATGTCAAACTGGCGAATGACTTGAGAAGTAGCCTTGTAGGCATTTTCAAGAAGAGCAGGTGTCTTCGCGCCTATGATTTGCACGACACCAGACTTGCTTATGTTGAGTGTGTACCCCCGCATCGTCACGTACATCATAGGTGTGAGTTCGGGTTCGTAGACGACGCTACCGTACCGAGCAAACTTGGACGCGATGTTGTCCATCCTGAAAACACCGTTGATGTTGAATTGACCACTGAGATTGTTAAACTGAATGGGGTTGTAGAAGAAGGGTTCTTTCGTCGTGTAGTTGTCCACGATGTAACGACGAACCGCTTCCGGTTGGACAGATATGTGACTCGCTAATAAACCACCGGAGAAACGAATCTTACCGTTTTTGTAAATGTTTACGTTTGTTCCTTGGTTTACACCGTCATCATTAGAAATCACCATCTTAAATTCTACAGTGACCAGGGGTATGTTCATGTTACCCTTGAGTCCAAGATTACGGGTGTGCCTGACGGCAATCTTTTGTTGACCGTACCTACCGACGATTTCCTTCGTTTCTATATAAAGACCGTCGGCGATTCGCATTTTAGCGAGTGGTTTTTTGATGACTATCTGTTTAAGGTTGATGACGGTATCTTTCTGTCCGTAACCACTGTCTACACCGGCGTTGAACATACCCGGTCTGAATGAAGAAATGACAAGAGGAGTCAAATCCGCGAATTCGTTGACCACGTTCGGGTTCATCTCCGCGAGCGCCTTTTCAAACGCGGCTTCGTTGATTGGAGAAACATTGTCTATGGGTTCTCTCATCGCATTGTTTACCAATTTATTGATGTTAATGTCCGCGAACTCATTTTCAAGGGGAGAGTTGTTTTCGAATTGCGCGAATCGACTCCGTGTAGGAGGAGGGGGAGGAGGCATCGCTCGTCGCTGTTGTAACTCGGGTCGAGCAGGTTCACGGAAGAATTGCTGACCACGAGCAATGTCTTCCCTGCGAGCCATACGCTCAGCCGCGCGAGCGCGTTCAGCTCTTTCCAGCTCCATCTCAAGTTCCCGAGCAAAGTTATTGTTATTATTCGAGTCATAATTGGGACTTTGCCGTACGTCCACACCAGACTGCCTGACAAATTCTTTGACCGACTGGCTCATATTACTATCTTATAGGATTTTTTTTAATGGTTGTTCCCAGTCATTAGTTCGTCTTCCTTTAGGTCGACACCGAAAATAACGGGTTGAGTGGGATACTGACGACCCCGGTAAGACACCGATTCGTTTCTAACCTCGATATCGTACGAGCTGAATGGACCAACATAGAAGTCTTCGTGGAACTTGTGCTGCCCGAGGTTATTGTTCTTACAGTGTGTATTGAAAGCGGCCACGAAGAGGCTCTGAGGTACGTACTCACCCTTAGCCTTGTCCACGTTGGTAGACTCGAGGAAGTGGATAAGAGAGTTTGCAACCTTCGCGACTTGCATCTTGATGAGTTCAAAGTACTTTGGAACTACATTCCAGATATCCGCATCAGCGTACTTGTTCCTGTAGTCGATGTAGCCTCGTACACACTTGAGTAGAATGATAGGCAACTCGTTTTCAAGCTTATCATCGAGAGCGGGATCCGCTTCACGCACCTGTTTGCTAAAGTTCCAAGGCAAAATACGACGCAAAACAGAGCCCGAGTTATCCTTCCACCCCGGAACTTCGTTACCTCCCAAGACACCCGGAACCTTCCAAACCATGGGAATGGCTTGTTTGTTTTTGACAGCGATGGATACATCCTCGCCAGATACAATAGACTGGAACTCCGCCTGTTCGAGTGAAAGATCACCCTTCACCTCTGGTGCGATGAACATGAAGTTGTTCGCGATGGCGGAGAGGCCGAACTTCTTCTCGATATTGTTCGAAAGTGTGCCTACATCCTGACTCTCGTAGAACTTTTTGAATACCTTTGTGATCAGGGTACTCTTACCACTTTTCGCAATTCCTTTGAAGAATGGGATGATTTGCCATTTATCCAACTCACCGACATCAAAGCACAGGCGCCCACCCATCACATAGGCCCATTTGCACACTTCCGGTTCGAAGTTTTGATATTGAAGTACACGGTCAAAGTTAGGCGTTGGAATATCTTCCCAGTTGTCAACGTGAGAATAGTCGTCGAACACCTTATCGAAGTATTTACAGGCGATCAAGGTTGGGTCGAGACGTGCAAACTCCTTGCTGGTGTACGGGTAAAACGCACATCTATAGTACCCATCATTCTCATCCATAGGATTTGTGGCAACCCACTCCTTACCGATGAAGACACCATTCTTGAAAGACCACACGTAACGTCGCTTTTCGATAGTGGGAAACTGTGAATCCTGACACTTGGAGAGGTTATCGATCACTTCCCTGAAGATGCTCCCCTTGCTCGTGAAGTTCTTCCACATCTCAAAGTTATCATCCTTGTTTGCCAACGAATATACGAAATCTTCGATGGACATTTTCTGTTCCCACGCCCGTGTATTGTACCCGTCTTCAGTCTTACGCTCTTCACAGCAGAACCCCTTGTATCTACGATACTTCGCCTTGTACAGTTCATCCAGGGCAAAAATGAGACACTTTTGGTACGAAGAGACACTCTCAGTGTCTTCTTCACACATCGTAGAAGGATCGGACGTCGAGCTCGCCTGGTGCTTGACCGTGGGGTTTACGACCCGCTCGTACGCATTGTAGTGACGTCGAACGTTGTCGTATCCATCCTTCACTTGCTTCAGGATGTTATGGACACGGGTGATGAGATTTACGCCGTCGTCGTTTTCTTTTTTGTCAAGGTTAATTTCTTTGATTCTGTTTTTGAGGTCGACGAGATAGCGTCGTTGTTTTTCACGAATACCTTTTATAGCCAAAATATCGAGTTTAGACACCATAGGATTCCCGTGCTCGTCAAAGTTGTCACTGTGAATGTATTGCCGGTAACCAAGTTCACGTGCACACTTGAAATCCTCCGTTCTGAGATTCCACAACTTCTCGAAGGCCTGAACAATTTTTTCAAATTCGGATTCTCCGTTCATCGACTGAATAGCCCGTTTCTGTAGCTCGGCGAGTGCTTCATACTTATCCGGGTCCTTGTCGATGAAGTGAGTATCTTCCATAGTTATATGATTTACAATTTTTCTCTCTAATTAATTTTTCAACTCACTCAAAATCTTTATCAGGATTTTATTTTGCATCTGGAGTTGTTGGGAGATCCCAACGAGGGCGGTGCACACGGTGTCACCATCTTCCGTAGCCAGGAGAGAGGTCATGAGAGTCGTGACATCCATGCCATCATCCTCGAACATCATTTCATCCTCGTCCATGTCGATCTCCTCCTCATCGATGGGTTCCTCCTCAGTCTCGGTCTCCGACTCGGAGACGATCTCACCCTCCTCGATTTCAATCTCATTTTCCTCAGGCTGATTTGACATTTAAATTAGACCAAGAAAAATTGGATCGCGAAATTTCGCATTTCCCCAAAATTATTTTCTCTGCTTATAGTACAACAACTCTCAAAATGGCTGGCGGTCTCATGCAACTCGTAGCGTACGGTGCCCAGGACGTTTACCTTACCGGTAACCCTGAGGTAACTTTCTTCCAGGCGAAATACAAGCGCCACACTAACTTCGCGATGGAGAACATCGAGCAGACCGTCAACGGTACTGCCGCCGACTCCGGCCGCGTCTCCGTCACTGTTGCCCGCAACGGTGATCTCGTCGGTGACATGTATGTCGAGCTTAAGTCCAAGTCCGGCATCGCGTCCAACACTTCCGATGCTACCGCCGATCTTTGCTGGGTCGCCGAGCGCGCCGTCTCCTCTGTGGAAATGTCCATCGGTGGTCAGCGTGTCGACAAGCACTACCAGCGCTGGTGGCGTCTGTACTCCGAGCTTTACCTCGATGAGTGCAAGAAGGCCACTTGGGGTAAGATGACTACCGGCACTGCCGACTCCACTGTCTACCTTCCTCTCGTTTTCTTCTTTAACCGCAATCCCGGTCTTTATCTCCCACTAATTGCTCTGCAGTACCACGAGGTTCGTATTGATTTCGATTTATCTTCGGAGTTCACCACTTACCTTAACACTGACACCTTCAAGGTCTGGGCCAACTACATCTACCTCGACACCGAGGAGCGTCGCCGCTTCGCCCAGAAGGGTCACGAGTACCTCATCGAGCAGGTTCAGCACACTGGTACTGATACCGTCACCTCCGCTTCCACCAAGCAGGTCCGCCTCTCGTACAACCACCCCATCAAGGAGCTCGTATGGTGCTTCGACGAGGGTGTCGCCCGTACCAAGATGTGGAACTTCACCTCCAAGGGTGCCGTCGGCGAGGTTGTCCTCGAGGCTGACCCCACCGCGATCGCGGCGTCCAACGCTTTCATCTCCACCTCCGTCTCTGGTGCTCCTCTCCTCAAGGTAGGCACCGACGGTACCGCGGCTGCCAACGCCTTCACCGAGGAGGTCGTCGGTCCCCTCAACACCTTCAAGCTCGTTCTTAACGGCCAGGACCGTTTCAAGGAGCAGAAGGGTAAGTACTTCAACCAGGTGCAGCCCCACTTCCACCACAGTGGTTCCCCATACGCGGGCGTGTATTCGTACTCCTTTGCCCTTAAGCCCGAGGAGCACCAGCCTACCGGCACTTGCAACTTCTCGCGCATTGACAACGCCCAGGTGTCCGTTACCATGAACACCACCGACGCGACCAACATGCACATGTTCGCGACTAACTACAACGTCCTCCGCATCCAGTCTGGTATGGGTGGTCTTGCCTTCTCTAACTAAGCATACAAATCAAATTTGTATTTGCTATTAAAAAATTCATATTTAAAAATTGAAATCGCACAATTTTTAAAATTGAAAATGAGTATGTTACTCAGGCGAATGTATGAACTTATCGTGAAAGTTGAAAAACCTACGTTAGGACGTTGGAATCTCAAGTCGTGTAACGAAATTTCAACATCCATAAACTCCGTGTACCAGAACAGAGACCACTGTGGTGATACGATTTGTAAAACACCGAAGAAGGCTTCGGAATATAAGGATAAACCACGATAAGTAAGTATGTACGAAGTGTACACTGATGGAAGCTGTTTGGGAAACCCTGGTAGAGGTGGGTGGGCGGCCATTAGTAAGGACTTTAAGCTATGTGGGGCACAACCTAATACTACGAATAACGTGATGGAAATGACAGCTATCGTGAAAGCACTCGAACAGTGTCTATGGATGGAAGAGAAATACGTACGTATCGTGACGGACAGTAATTACGTGAAGCAGGGAATATCTTCGTGGATACACAATTGGAAGAAGAATGGATGGAAAACTTCTTCAGGGGGAGATGTTAAGAACAAAGAATTATGGGTAAAACTCGACGAATTGAGGGAACGCTTTACCATGATTGAATGGAAGTGGGTCAAGGCTCATAATGGTACACCCCAAAATGAAGCCGTCGATAAATTAGCCAGGGAGTGCGCTAAAAATTTATCCGAGTAAGTTAGGTTCCATGAGTGTTCAAAAACAGGAAGAACACTGTGAATGGTGTGAGAAGCAGGAGAAGCTACTTGTCAAATGGGCAGAGAAAGCCGCCGGGTATCGCTGGTTACACAACCATGCACGTCTCTATTATAAAAAGCAAAATGATTGGCTGGCGTATCCGTCTATCATCATAGCCTCAATAACGGGTGTGGGTGGTTTTGCTGTGCTAAACCCCAGCGGTAATGACGGTGTGAGTAACGATACCAAGACGCGTATCATGATTGTCCAGTATTTCTTTGCCTTCCTCAACGTCATAGCTGGTATTCTTTCTTCTATCAGTAAGTTTAGTCAGAGTCTCCCTTTATCGGAAGCGCACTCGGTCATGTGTGTACAGTGGTCTAAGTTCTACAGGTCAATAGATATGGAACTGTCGTTGGATATCAAGCATCGTTCCGACGTAGTGGAATTCATCATGAAGTCGCGTGAGGAGTACGACAAATTGTTGGATGACGCACCGGATATACCCTCCATTTCCATTCAGGCATTCATGGTACAATTTCCTGATAAAGAGAACAAACCGGATGTTTGTAACGGACTCTCGATTGTCATGAGTGATGATGCGGCATCCGTGACAGGTTCGGGACGTGCGGTGAGCAAGTGGTTGGGTGCTTTTCAGAACATCGCGACGAGAAGAAAGAGTCGGGACGTAGACGAGTTAGAACGAATGCCATCCGTATAAATTTCTCAGTACATTGTAAATGCTTAGGTTCATTCAATTTTTACCTATTTTGATGATCTCTCTTCTGTACGGTCTCGTGTATGCCGCGATTAACCGCGTCAATCCTGATGCGTTTGGTTTCGAGGACAATATCGTAGACCCTTTTTACTTCTCGTTTACTACGATGTCTTCCGTGGGGTACGGTGACTATTCCCCCAAGACCCGGTTCGCGAAAGCTGTCGTCATGAGTCAACAGTTTGTACTCCTCGCGGAAATCAGTAGCCTCCTCGGTCTCGACAAGCTGGGTAACTCCATACGGAACACCAGCATCAATAACATGATTAAGAATGCTTAAAATTATGTACACTTATTATAAATGATAGTGATTATACTGTTGTTTATAGTATGGTTCTTTGCCTACGCGAACAAATGTTCGTGTAAAAGAAAGACGGAGGGGTGTTACAGAACCGAATTTTATGGGTTTCAGTACGGACACTTACTTCTGTACATGCTTCTAGGCTTTTTGTATCCCAAACAGTTTTGGTTTTGGATCATCTTGGGAATCGTGTGGGAAATATTTGAATACTGGCTTTCTATGCGTCCGGATATCGTAGAGAATTTAGGAGGGTGTCTCTCTACATCCGACGAGAAAACACCCTTGTGGTATCGTCACGTGTATGCCGGTACACCCAAGCACGAAAATTTCATAGATAGAGTCTTCGGTATAAAAAATTCGGAGTCGCACACGTGGCACTATTCTATCGGTGAAAATCTAACGAATGTTTTAGGATTTATGATTGGAAAATATCTCAATGGAGTGTATGTTTAGAGCGATGTACAAAGATCCCAATTTTATTGGCGCTCAAACACTTCCTCCCAATGATGTCGTGGTCATCATGAAGGATGGAATCGAATATCACAAGGCGGAAGGTGTTGTGTTTCGTTCGGAAGCGAGTATTGATAAAGAGTCGAAGGAACTTAAAGGTACGACCCGTGGTAAGGATAAGATACGAGAACTCTTCATCGAACCTACAGTGAGGACAAAAGGTAGGTTCACAGTCACGATGTATGAGTTTTGATCCCATAGCTCAGTTGGTTAGAGCGTGGTGCTTATACTACGTATACACGAGTGGGATCATACCCATATAAGGCACGCCAAGGTCACGGGTTCGAGCCCCGTTGGGATCACTTTTTACAATGGGTTTTCCTCATTGTAAAAAGTGCGATTCAAAGACCAGTGAAAATTAATACCCCCACTTGACATCCTTGGGGGTGGCGTGCGGATGATGTCTCGAGAAAAAGTTACGCTCACCGTGGTCACTGTGACCGATGAGACTTTTCTGTGACCTGTCTATGACCATATACTTTCGCATATCTTTGTAATACACTCGAGCTCCTTTGTTTATTAAATCTTCATGCTTCATGTCTACGTGATTATTCATCGGGTAGAAGTGCTTCACGTACTTTCGCATATTATTCACGTTTATGAGGTAGCATTTCGTACTCGAAATCCATTTCACCTTTTCCAGAGTTCCCTCGTCTTTATCAGGAAGCCTGGAAAGACAATGGAAGAAACACATCTCCATATTTTCACCCTTTTCGTTTATGACCTCTTGAATTTCATGGAACAGACGGGAAGATTTGATGATGACATTATCTTCAAAAATGACCGCATATTTGAGTCCCTGTTCGAAACAGCGTTTATAGAAATCCATGTGCCCCACGAAACAACCTATAGCCCCGAGATTGAAATAGGTTATGTTCGGGCGTTTTACCGTCGGGTCGTAATGCATTTCCAGAGCCTTTTCAAAATATTCAGGTTCAATGATATCTTCGTATTCCCTCGCGATTTTAACGTTCCCAGTGTTGGGACCGTAGATGACTTCTATGGGAGTAAATCCGCTATAGTATTTGAAAAATCGTTCTTGGCGTGTCTTGGCACTGTTGACCGTGAGAAGAAAACACTTGTAATCGTATTTCTCTTTGATTTTAATCTTCTCTTCCCTATACGTCACGGCGAGAATGTAGACGACAATCACCAAGAGTATGACGAACAAGAACATACCTACTTAAACGTTAGAAAATTTAAATGAGTAAGAATGAATGGTATAGATGTATGCGGTCTGATAGGATCGATACTCATTGTCATCATGTTCATACCCGAAATTAATCATGTGTACAAACACAAAGACGCAAAAGCTATCAACTATAACTTTTTACACCTGAACCTGACGGCGAGTGTACTGTCCCTCGTGTACTCTTTCTACTACAACGTCGTGCCCATGACCATAACGAATTTTTCCGCTGGTCTTTTCTCCTTGCTCATGTACTACTTCAAATACAAATACGAGCTTAAAGAAGAGATTCCAATTACTACTATAGAAGACGCTCCTATAGTGTAGTTGGTTAACACTGTGGACTTTGAATCCACCACCCGTGGTTCGAATCCACGTGGGAGCTTTAATCCTCTCTTAGCTCAGTCGGTAGAGCTGTGGACTGTAGTTCCAATGGTCACTAGTTCGATTCTAGTAGAGAGGACCATTCCTCTGTAGCTCAGTTGGTAGAGCGACAGGCTGTTAACCTGTAGGTCATCGGTTCAAACCCGGTCGGAGGAGATTCTTAGATAGTGTCATCCACTATGTAAAAATCTCATAGTATAATAAACGATGTCGAATCCAACTGCTATGTTAGCGGGTGTCGGCCTTCTCAGCGTATGCTGCATTTCTTCCAGTCTATTAGCCGGTGCTATGGGTGGTGAGAAGACCCCAGAAGAACCCGCGGTTCCAGATGTAAATGATACGATTAAGGGTGTGAGGCACGTAAGACTTGAGAGAACAACGGGGGATTATCCTGCTAATATAATAAATTTAGCAGAAGTTGAAGTATTAGACAAGAGTGGGAAGAACATAGCCACCGGCAAAACTATAACCGGTGGCCCGGGTGGTCCTCATAGCGCCGGCCCGTTTGAACGCCTCGTTGATGGTGATTTAGGCAATTTTGCACACACAACAGGTAATGGTTTATCGTTTCTGGAAATTAACCTAGGATCTGACGCAGATGTAAAATCTGTAAAAATCACAAATAGAGGCGAGACTACAAGCGCTTCTTGTTGCTGGAATCGTATAAATGATGTCAAGGTAATTCTTCTCGACAAAGATAAAAAGGAGTTAAAAACAACTCCCGTGATCGACAATTGGGATAAGAGACATTCGACATACGACTTTACCGCCTCTACATCGGTGTGGAAATATGAGTAAATAATATCGGAGTATAATAAACGATGTCGAATCCAACTGCTATGTTAGCCGGTGTTGGACTTCTCAGTGTGTGTTGTATTTCTTCCAGTCTATTAGCTGGTGCTATGGGTGGTGGAGAGACCCCAGAAGATCCCGCGACTACGACCCCGACCGGACCTTCTTACCCCAAGGGTCAGTATGTCAGGCTGGAACACACTGTCGCCCATGACGCGAATGCGGAAGGTAACGATGATGATAAACACAAAATTATCAATCTCGCCGAGCTGGAAGTGTTTGCTAAGGACGGTACAACCAGTTTAGCCGCCAGTAAAACTGTTGAAGCGGCCAATTTTCATCCCGCGGGTCCTCTACCAAATCTCACCGATGGTAACTTTTCCAATTTTGCACACACTCTTGGTAGAGACGTCAACGAAATTGATAAGATGACCGTTGATCTGGGCTCCGAAAACGAAATCGAAAAGATTAAGATTACCAACCGCGTTGATTGCTGTAAACACCGAGCGCAGGGTATTAAGGCTGTCATTATCGCCGCAGATGGTACGACTGTGGTTAAGGAAACACCCGCTATTACCACCACGGCCGATACGTATACTTTTACGTTCCCTGATTCGACGACATGGGCTTAAAAATTAAGATTAAATAAGTATTAATGTCGACTGTTGTTAAACTTCTTTTTTCTCCAGTTGTTTCCCTCAATAGGAGATTTAAGCGACGAAGTAGATCTTCCCTATTGGATGCCCCACCACCACCCGCAGATATCCCAAATGAATGGGCCTACGGATCGTATTGTTGGATAGCCACAGTCGAGGCGAAAGATTCGGGTGGAGAGGTTGATAGAACGTTCATTGGGTACAGTCAGAATATGGACATTACCGAAAGAACGAGTATCGCGTGTGATAGATATAAACAACCTGGTACTACGTGTGGCGAAGCCCAGATGACGATGCGGGGTGGTGAATGCGACGAAGTTATTTTTATGAAATCTAAAAATGGAAAAATGATCAATCTCACGAACCCATTTCACTAACTTTATCCGGTCCTACATAGACGGGAGGTGCTTCAAGTATCTCAATCTCAAGCTTACCTTCTTGTGATTGAGATGGTCTCACGTAGGCAATACGACAATCATTTGCCCTCAAAACTGGATTTCCTGTCTGGACCGGTACAACAACTGGTTTACACAAAAGAGCGAACATGTTTATTGTTACACGATATTTATTGGACCGGCATAATACGTATGTTTCTTGATTTTTCGTAGCAAGTTCTTGTTTTCCATGTATGCCGTACGACCTCCATGTACGACGAGAGTGTCCCTGGTCATGGTGGCGAGTAAGTACTGCGTGCTATTCTCTTCACACATCTTACAGCGACTGAATACGTCCTCCTTCGTACCCATGTAACAATCGATAACAACATCCAGGGGTCCCATTTCTTTACTCAGTGATTCTATGACGCTGTTAGAATTTTCCACGTGCGAGGGAAGAAAAGTAAAGACCCTGCGCGGTTTCTCCATTTTCGTCGTCATGCTCCTGACCGATTTGAAATTTTGAGATACATGTACGGGGTCCTCCAATCGTACCGACAACCTGTTACTCAACTCGATAAGAGTTTTAGGTAAAACGATTCCCACTGACATATATATTTTTCATTCAAAAAAATCTCACGAAATAAAAACAGATGAATCACTGT